>Ga0307515_10002321_pt1 | contig 41529 bp, 17 predicted proteins | sample 17_EM_MG_FD_194513 | JGI IMG/M metagenome (GOLD analysis project Ga0307515, IMG submission 194513) | Populus trichocarpa ectomycorrhiza microbial communities from riparian zone in the Pacific Northwest, United States - 17_EM | ecosystem: Host-associated > Plants > Roots > Unclassified | place... | reverse complement strand
CAGGCGTGGTGTTCGTCACGTCGAGCTCTACAGCAGCGATATTTGGCACCGCCTTCCCCGCCTCTTTTGCAGCATCCAAAACCTCCTCAGTCTTCGCAAGTGATCCTAGAGCCTCGGGCCAATAAATGACGCGCCCGCTTTGGCTAATGCTACAGCGACAGCAATTCCTCTAGAAGTCCCAGTTATAAAAAAGAGCCTTGCCGGATAAGTCCGTTGAGAAAGGCGCAATCGCTTCGTACGTGTCATGGTGAATTTTTGATGTGAAAAAAGCCCCTATTGGTGCCGGGACGAAAGGTTAACTTGGCCTTGTATAGACCTTTTCAAGTCTGGTGCATACCAGTTGAAATACACTAAAAAGATGACTGTAATCGGGTGTTTTACGATGAAGTAACTCATTGCGTATGGAGAAAGGTTGACGAAGAGGACTTGAAAACCTACCACAATGAGGATCGATTGCCTGCATTTCTGGAATCTTATCGTCCATCCCGGGTGACCGAGACTCTCAGACTGGGAACCCGAGAAATTTTGTAACCTCTCTGGCACCATGGGAGATCGGCCATCTTGCTCGATGATATAAGCTACTAAGCGGAAATAGTTTCTTTTAGTCCGGAGTTGTATCCTAGACCGGAATTATGAGGGCTCAAATACTAACATAGCTCAAGCAGTTGTAAGCTATGAAAGAGCTCTTCAGGTACTTATCAGAGAAGCAAAAACTTAATCCCGATCGAGGAGAAAGAACTGCTTTATTCAAGCAGCGTAGCGCTAGGCTTCGCTTGTATCTGTTACCATATCTAGCAGCATTTCCATCCACTTTTGAGGAAGCGCGTATTCGGGTAATTTGTACGTTTTTCGAAGCTTGAGGACTTTTGATATCTCAACTAGGTCGGCTCGAGAAGGTGGCTTTGTAATGGCATGGTCGAGAAACATTCTTCCTGACAAGCTGAATCGTGCGACTTTGAACGTTTGCCAAACGTGTGATGGAAGGTTTTGCGCAGTCGTGTCTGGGAGGTCTAATTCAGATTCGGGATCGTGTTGGTCATATTCAGATGTGATTGGGAAAAAAGGTTTCAACCAATCCACACCGCCCTCGTCCTCACCATTACATCTAGACAGAATCATGTCTGTCAACTCAAAAAAGGTCTCTGGACGAAATGATTGATGGAGAAGCGCAAGGCGTTTGAATATGAGAGATGTTGCTTGTGCGTTACACATCGGGTTCGTTTCCGGATGTGACAGCAATGCTCTCATGTTTGCAACAATTTCAGATTCCTTCGAGTGGAGGATCAAACTGATGAAAGGGGTGTCGCCTTCATCATTGGCAAGATTGGGATCCGCTCCTCTCTTAAGAGTAGCCTTTATCACGTCCGCCATGGATGGATCAGAATGAGCTATGCGCCGATCTACGCAAGGGTTCAGAAGTGTGTGCAGTATTTTCTCCCCGTTACCTCCGGACCGGCAGTCCGCACGCTGAATGAATAACATAGCCAACCCTGACCCAGGTGTGTGGAAAAGTATCTCATGGAGCAGTGCCACTTCTTTCGCATCAGACTCCCCGCAAGTTTTTGATTTGAAGGGCAAGCTTAGGTCTGCGCCTGACTCAACAAAATGCTTGAGACAGGTTCTTTCTGTCCGAAACATGTGACGGTACCAGAAAAGGTTTGATTGGAATGGCCTCAGAAACCCCGCAAACATGCCTGAGTCATCAGGAGCCCGCAGTAGCTTAGTATTTGCACCGTGTTCGAGAAGATTTTTGATAAGTTTCACGGTATGATCTTGTTGTAAATGAGTGAAGGATGACCAGTCCGCTCTAGGATCGATGGCAATATGTAATGCTGTTAAGGCTGGATGGCCGAACGTCACAGCATCAATATCGGCACCATGCTCCAGAAGTAATCGAAAAATATGGGGAGAGTATAATTGCTGTGACTGACTGGATAAGACGGCCTGATGCAAAGGGGTAATTGCTCCCAAGCGACTGTATGATCTTTTGTTCACATCAGCGCCTAGTTCCAACAGAGCCTGTACGTTGTGTGGTTTGTTGGAACAGACTGCTTCAGCTAAGGGCGTGTAACTGAGGGAACTAGGAGTAGCGTTGATTTCAGCTCCATATTCAACCAGCATTCGGATTATTTCCGGCGACGCATACGATGCCGCAACATGGAACAGGTAGCCACTTTCAGCAAAGGGAGCAGGGTGATTGTACATAGGCGTGTTCAAAATATTAAAGATTGATGTATCGGGTAGTATTCCATCAGAAATCCACCCCAATAGCTCTCTGGTATCGTCAACGTTGTCTTTGCGAACTAAGGAATGCATGTGGGAGAGAATATCTTCTGAACTTAGTTCAGTTGGTGGATTTCTTTGGCGGGTTAGTTACAGCTGAAGATAGTTGTGGTTGTTTCTATGAGATAGGATGAGTAACACATGAGGTTGAAATAACCTACTTCTGTGCGCGTTTCAGGAGCCCCCATTCTTTCAGCTTCTTGCGATAAGAACTTGTACTATACAGCCATGTTAGTCATTAGCGAGTCCCGAATAGAATCGAATGTTGAATGTAAAGAAATCGAGTACGCACCAAGCGTCAAACCCCCGGTTTTTCATTATACGTTTGATTTCTTCTACTTCTTTCTTCTGGGCTCCAGCAAGTTCCCGAATCTCTTCCTCTACAACCGCCCAGTTCTTCGTCATTTTGAGAGTGCTAAAGAGATTTCGGCGCCTGAAAGAGTAGGAAGACGTCAGACCGCTTTAGGCCTGTAATTCCTTCTAGCACACTGTTTTCGGATGGATACACTTCCAGGGCTGTGGAGAGTTCTTAAACTCATCTGGCGGATAGTCCTACGCGAGTATGTCGAGGTTGCGTGGTCATTTCGCGTATGCAAAAATATTGCTAAAGCTTGGCGCCCTAACACATTTGTGGAAACAGTAGTCACCAAAAAACGACCTTCCTCGTAAAATGCTGTGCGCCATGCTTTTTTATCAGATAATTTTGCTGAGGATTTGCTGAGAATTAGATTATCAAACGTTGTGGTACAATATCTCCATCGGGCGGTTGCGGGAGTCTCATCACACTAGCTGACCAGGAATGTGTATAATTAGTGGTGATTAGGTTGAATACATCTGCTGACTTTTGTATAAGAAGTAAATGTGCGCTCAATTATTTGTTGAGAAAGCGTATGTAGATCGTTGAAGAATTGCGCCTGGGGTTTCTGTGGAGCACGCTTTGTTGGTGTGACCACGACTGACGTTGATGATCCCTCCCGCTTTCCCTTATTCAGTCTCTGGCCAAGCGTGATGGCGTTGATGTGTGTACTGCGGTTGGGATGCGAAGACAAAGGCGTTTACTCCCTGCATTGCCCTGCAGATTCCACGAGTCAGTCGCGGATTTTCCAAATGCTATCCGCAATTGAACAATATCCACGTAGCTTCGCAACGGAAGTGCTCAATGGCGACATCAGTAACGTCTTAGCCACCCATACGAGACAGCCACCCACTCGAGACAATTACTGCCCCCTGCGCCCTCTTGAGCGCGCGCACGGACTCTTATGAAAATCAAAATCGAATTAACATCAAAATCGACGTTAAGGCCAACTGCAAATCTACCCTATTATAAATACACTATAATTTATTAGTCGTTCCTTCAAAACTTTCTTTGAAAGGGTATTTGATTGAGAAGGGTTTGAATTGCGCGATCGGTAAATTGTCTCGAGTGGGTGGCTGCTTCGTATGGGTGGCTAAGACGTTAGATGGTGTGAAGGAGCCTCCAACTGGGCAATGATACGCCAAACCGATGGCATGTTCTGAGATCGGCAAATGGAACAAGTTGTGAGATTAGAGACCAAAGCGGGAATGTAGGAAGCAATTGGTTGGTTGGATACAGAAGTTGATTCAGTGCTAAAGCTCACGATATTCACACTCCCAGCATCTAGAATCATCCCACAGCAGCCAGACGCGGAGGCTACAAAGCTCCTCAATCCCACGCCCGCCTGCACTTGCCCATTTGGCGCTAGCGTCTGGGTAATCTCGGGTTGCGGGGCATAAGAGGGGCACAAGCAGTTATCGACGCTCCCAAGCGCGCGCCGCGGACGTGATTGTTGTGACTCCTGTCCCACAACGGAGTAAGGCCGGGATGTTTGCCAGTCCCTATGCGGCAGTCGGATGCGGCTTGAAGAGTACCGATGTGTAAAGTTCGATCAGCGATTGACCATTGAAAGGGTGACCCAGACACCAGGATTGTGTATCTTCACAGGGGGAAAGCTTGCTCCGCCTGCTTATCGCTGCCTCTGGACCGCTTCTCACCCCAATCAACAAAACCCTCCGGTACATATCGCCTTCAGGCCTCCCTCAACCCTCCTTCATGTTTTTAACTTGGTAGCTTCCCCCAGCCACCTCCCATTCTCCCCTCATCCTCCAACATGTCTACCGAATCAATTAACACCACACCTGCGGCCTTCACCACCAAGCAGACCGCCTCCCATCCTCTTGCGCCACTTGCAGCTTTGGAAATAACCACTGCTGCTACTCTCGTTAAACGCAGATGGCTAGCACATACTGACCTTCACTTCAAGGTCATCACTCTTGAAGAGCCTCCGAAAGCTGAGGTTATCACCTACCTCGAAGCAGAGCACTGTGGCAGACCGCTTCCAAGAATTAGCAGGAGAGCTTTCGTGAATTATTATATTCGTAACACCGTATGTATTAGCGTGACTTTTCTAGTGGAAATATCGAAGCTGATCAGCTATGGGAATTAGAATAAGTTCCACGAAGCAGTTGTAGACCTCTCAGCAGGCAGAGTCCAGCGCAATGTACTCCTGGGATCCAATTTCCACGCCAATGGAGATGGTATGGAAATAGTGGCAGTTGAAAAAGCAGCTTTGGAGGATGAAGGAGTCAAAGCCGAACTCGCCAAATTGAAGCTTCCAGAGGGCACCGTAGTGATCAGTGATCCTTGGATATACGGTAAAGACTCGTGTCGCTATTCAATTATGATATTTCTAACCCAGTTGGCCAGGTTCGGATGGCGTAAATGACGACGATCGCATGTACCAATGCTTCCTCTACCTAAGGGATCCAATGAACCCTTCCGAAGCCGATTCAAACCATTATGCCCTGCCGCTTCCTATTTCACCTGTCGTCAGCACTGAATCAATGAAGGTAATCCGTATAGATATGCTCCCAACAGGTGCGGACAACACAGTAAAGGAGATCGAACCCTATCAAATCAGACCACCAAATGAGTACATACCAGAACACCAGAAGTTACGGACAGATCTTAAACCACTGAACGTTACCCAACCCGAAGGAGCGAGCTTCAAAGTTACCCAAGAAGGAACGTCGAGTGTTCTAGCGTGGCAAAAATGGCACTTTAGAGTTGGCTTCAATCAGAGGGAAGGCATGGTTCTCTATGATGTAAGTAGCGCGTTCGAAAGTGCCTACTGGGGATTCAATTAACCATTTAATAGGTTCGTTACGATGACCGGAGTCTATTTTACCGGTTATCCTTGTCAGATATGAACATCCCTTATGCGGATCCTCGGCATCCTTACCATAAGAAATCCGCATTTGATCTTGGTGATGCCGGTGCAGGAATCATGGCTAACAACCTCAAGCTTGGGTGTGATTGCTTAGGTTCAATTTACTATCTCGATGCTGTCCTCTCTGATGACAAAGGCGGGGTGACACCAATGGATAACGTTGTGTGCATACACGAACAGGATGCTGGAATCGGATGGAAACATATGAACTATAGGACAGGAAGAGCAGTAGTAGTGCGCTCAAGAGAACTGGTACTCCAGTCAATCATCACCGTGTCGAACTACGAATATATCCTGGCTTTTATCTTCAACCAAGCCGGAGAAGTTGATTACGAGGTCCGGGCAACCGGTATTCTCAGCACCCAGCCCGTGGATGACGGCGTTGAGGTGCCTTTTGGCACTGTTGTCCACCCGGGTGTATTGGCCGTTCACCACCAACACATTTTCTCTCTCCGTGTGGATCCCATGATTGAAGGATACAAGAACAGAGTGGCTTATGATGAAGCTCATCCCATGCCACGGTCCGACTTCAACCCTCATGGCACTGGATATTACGTGGAAGAAACAGTCATCGAGAAATCCGGTGGTTATGATATCGACTTCGACAAGAACCGTGAATTTAAGATTCAGAATGCAGCAGTGCGCAATCCCGTTAACGGTAAGCCGGTGGCATACAAGATTCAAGCTCCAGGCTTCCAAAAGATACTTTCGGATAAAAACAGCTTTAATTACAAGCGTGCCGAGTTCTCTGATCATAACATATATGTTGTCAAATACAAAGATGACGAGCTCTACGCTGGTGGGAGGTATACTAATCAATCTCGCGGCGGAACCGGCGTGCGGGCATGGGCAGACAGGGAAGAAAACGTTAAGGATGAGGATGTTGTTGTCTTTGTCCAATTTGGCATCAACCACATCCCACGTGTGGAGGACTTCCCAGTTATGCCTTGCGAAATCTTGAAGGTGCATATGAAACCAGTCAATTTCTTTGACAAGAACCCTGCGCTGGATGTGCCGCCATCAGAACAAAACTTCAATAAGAGCGTGTTAGTTTCACAGCAACCATCAACAGAGGCAAAGATTGGAAGCAAAGGAGACATGTGTTGCTCAAGCAAGCTCTGATAGTTGGGCAAAGCAGGCTCATCAATGTGCGGATGTTAATAAGATGGATCGTACGCACTGCAAGATGCCCACCTAATACAAATCAAATAATACAACCATTAGTTGCGAATAAGTGAAATGGGCGTAAAAATGCCTGGGGGCATCACTCGTGAACTCTTTGAAACATATGCGCACGGACCATGTGCTTGAGTGAAGCTCTTGTCTTTCGTTCACTGCACGCGATCATACATACAGCACCTGCGATTCCACATTCACCATAATATTCCTGTGGCCTGCTAGTTTCGTTCTGGAACCTATCTCCTCACCTTATATTAGTCATCCGGCCGCGCTCCAAAAGCTAACAACCTCCCTACCTCTACAATGCCTCCCGCGGACAAAGCAGGAAAAGTGGTCTTCATCGGGAACATCCCCTATGGTAAGCGAAACAATTACAGAGAAACACTTGAGGCTGACGTCCTGACAATCGATATAGGTGGCACGGAAGAGCTCATTATCGACACTCTCAGCCGAGTTGGGCAGGTCGTCAACTTCAGACTCGTTTACGACAAAGACACAGGACGGCCGAAAGGCTTTGGCTTTGCGGAATTCTCAGACGCTGACGCAGCTGCTTCAGCAGTGAGGAACCTCAACGATTACGAAGTTATGGGGCGGAAACTGCGGGTGGACTGGTCGAACGACAATGGAGCTGGCGATGCGGCACCAGCAGGATACACTCCACAGCCTACAAATGGACAAGAACCGGCGCAACCTCCACATTCAAGCATACTACCTCCTCTCCCACCAGGCGTTGACCTGCCACCTAATCTCACCTGTCCAGATGCTATATCGCGCACGCTGTCCACGCTGCCTGCCCCACAGTTGCTCGACATACTTTCACAGATGAAGGGCTTGGTCATGTCGGATCCACAGAAGGCGACGGATCTGCTTAAGCAAGCACCGCAACTATCATATGCTATTTTCCAATCTCTTCTCCTGCTCAATCTCGTCGATACTAGCGTACTCTCTTCAATTATTGAGCAGGCAGCAGCTCCTCCACCGCTGCCACCACCGCAACCGCAACCGCAACCGCAACCGCAACCACAGCCAGCTGTTACGCAGATACCACAAACCTTTCCTGGATATCCGCCGCCGCATGTTCCAACACCGCCGGTCGCTGCGCAGCAGTATCCGCCTCCTCCAATACCGCAACCGCAGGCACCCCAAATGAGCAGGGATGATCTCATAAGAACTGTGATGCAAATGACGCAGCAGCAAATTGATGCATTACCGCCGGATCATCGGGCACAGATTATGATACTGAGGCAGTCCCTCATGTCTTCAAGGCCTGCAGGATATTAGGACATTGCATGGATAGTTTGGCGGTCTCTTGTCTGGGCAGCGGTGGCGTTCGGCGCAGTGGTGCTGAGTGCTGGGAAAAGCGGCATTTAGAGTTCATTGGTTTGGGCAATTACTCTCGGTATTGGTAGATAGCGCAAAGACAACTCGGGTAGATCTATCTAGGCCATGTTTTCAGCTGGTGTGTTGCTCTGGACGCGTGGTTGAGCTAAAGCTAGTGACTTAAGATATCAAGTAGCTGTCCATGGATTAAAATGAAAGTTATTTAGTGGCGTCCTTGCGCTGTTTGTTTACATGGTGATAGCCGAGTCACTGGACGCTACGATGCCTCCTTTGCCACACAGGGCTGTTTCGCGGTGATGGCGACATGGGCGCATAGTGGTTGCAGCTTTTGGGCTCTTCTCGCTTTTGATTCGACCGTGCTGGTTCTTGGCTGGGAGGCTGGTGGCGATCTTGTCGATGCCGACGAAGCTCTCCCACGCTGCCCAGCACCCATCACCACACTCATCCCCAGCATGTTTCATCACCAAGTGGAGCTGGTTTTGTGATTTCGCATAGCGAGCGAACTTATTTTCTAATTGTACCATATGACGATTGACGACGTGACGACTTTGCCTCCCCGGATACCCTGCCGTGTTGTTGCTACTGCATCCCCCGACTTTTGCGATCGACGATAATTTTTCAGCTTCAGTTCCACAAACACAAACGAGAACATCTGAACACGCGAATCATACCCACTATCATCATTAAATCATGTGGAATGTATTCAAGGGAAAGAGCGAGAGCTCTTCGAAAGACGAGCGCCGAAAGACTGAATCGACAAGCACGCGCCCACGCGCCGAGTCCATCGTATCCTCATCATCCACCAGAAGGCCCACTCGCAGTGACCCCCGTGCTGCTCCGCCTTCATCGAGAAACTCTTATCCTCCACCAACACCAAGCTCAGTCGCATCGTCGTACGCGACTGCTCAGGAGCCTTCTCGTCCGCAAGAATATCCCCAGTACGAGACCAGGTCTCATCATAGACATCGGTCTAGAACTAGTAACGATTCCCGTTACCAGGAAGACGGCCAACATTCTGAACGCCGCAGAGATCATTCCACCAGCCGCGATCTCAAACGTGATAGAAGAGACCGCTCCCGAAGCGGAGATCGAGACAGCAAGAATCGTGAGAAAAGAGATAGGGGAGAGAAATCAAGAAAGAAGAGCCGCTCTGAGCGCGGGAGTGGCTCCCAGGACAACTATCTTCAGGATCGTATTGTCACCGAAAGAGCCCCCGGCGACTTGACCCAGGCTCCTGGTGGCCTATTCAATGCCCAGGTTACCACTCCTGGCTTCTCCCAGTTCCCTGGTCAATCTGGAGCACCAATGATGTCCGGAGGCCTCCCGCCTATCTCGCAATCACACTCGCCTATGTCGGCTCATGTGTCCGAACAGTTTCCAGGGCAAAATCCCACACAATTCGCCGCTCCATATCGACCGGCACTCAGCCCAGGAGGAGGTTTTGGTGCTGCAGCTGATTACTACGGTGACCAAGGACAGTCAGTTCAGCACCAGCCTGGCGTGCGCCCACAGAAACCTTCCGTGATAATACCTGCAGATACCCCGCACTTGATGGCCGCCTCTGCAGTTGCCAACCCTCCCGCCGAGACCGGAAATGGATCTGCAGCAGATTATTTTGGCTCAGCCAGCAACACTCCACAAGGCCCATTATCAGGCCAGCCATCTGCTTCAAAACCTCCCCGACCAGGCATGCCTGGTAGTTTCGATAGTTCACCGGGCCCTCCAAAACCTCCCCGCCCACATTCATCAAAACCTAGTAGTTCTAGCAAACCAAGTAAGCCAAGCAAAATGTCTACAGGTGCTGCTCTTGCTGGTGGAGCAGCTCTCGGATATGCGCTAGGCCACGAGTCTGAGAGTCATCAATCCTCGACTCAGGTTAATGGAGCTCAGAACACCAGTGTTTCGCTCTACCAGCAGGGCTCCAACGTGCCTGTTGGTGCCTCATCACTTTCTCTCGCTGCTACAGATGGAAGTCATGCGGACGACCTCTATGGCCCGCCAGCCCCCATCAAGCCCCCAAGACCAGGTAAGCACTCCGAATCCTCTCACTCTAACCTCCCACTATATGCAGCGGGGGCTGCTGGGCTGGCGGCCGGAGCATATGGTCTTCATCATCATGGATCTAATCAGCATTCATCCTCGATGCCCGGGGCATTTCCAGGAAGTTCACAGCAATACGGTGGCCCATCTCCATCTGCTGGACCGTATATGTCAGGAGGTATGGCTACATTGGGCACAAGACATCAGCACCGAGGCCCCGTCAGCAAACTCGTGGACTGGTGGAAGGACTACGAGGATGTACGAAGGATGGAGGAGTATACCGAATATATCGGAGTCTGCCGAGAATGCTTTGATCCTCGTACTACACCTGCGGATGCACCTCGCAAACACAATTACTCACGAAGACCATCTAGCGAGCTTCGTCCGAGTGGAATCAACAAGGAGTCTCGGTATTATCCCTCGGATAGTGAAAGCAGACGTAAGGGGAAAGGGAAAGCCTCATTGATTGCCACCGGAATTACTGGATACGGTATTGCGAAGGTTGGCAAAGCTCTGTGGAAACAGAAGAACGACTTTGATGATACTTACAGCGTAAAGTCTGGGCTAGAAGCTCGCTCAAGGACTTCGCTTGCAGGTAATAGCCGAAGCCGATCCCCCAAGCGCCATACCTCTCAAGCCATTGAAGTACGACGTAGGACGGACTCTAGTGATCGCGTAGAAACCGGAATCACTCGAGAAGGAAAAACGTACAAAATTGTCCGTCACCGTTCACGGTCTGCCTCGCCACGAAGGGATCATAAAGGTGCCCTTGTTGGCGCAGCGTTGGGAGCCGCGGCCGGCGCAGCTGCAGTTAGTCATTCCCGCAAGAAGCACCGTAGCCGATCGAATTCACCACAGAGAGAACATGTTCGTCACCGTAAACGAAGTAGCGATCACGAACGCGGACAAACGAAGTCTTATCGAAGCTCTCGTAGTTCACTCTCCTCATCCTCCATTGTTGACATATCACGAACCGAGCGTCCACAAAGTGGTGGCATGTTTGGTGGATTCTTTTCGAAGGCACCGGAAAAGCGTAAGAAGGTCCACACCAAGAAGCGGAAGGGGTTCTTCAACCTCGGGAATGGGTCTTCTTCGTCATCTAACTCTGAACTTGCCTTCGGGTATGGTTATGTTAGGAAGCGTAAGAGCAAAAAGCGTCAAGATTCTGACGAAGATCTTAAAGCTACGCTTGTCGGCCTCACCACTACTGCAGCTGCTATTAGTGTTGCACAAAGTCGCTCAAAGCATGGCAAGTCTAAATCCGAGCTGGTTGCTGTCCGGGAATCGAAAGGCAAGGGGAAAGGGAAACACCAAATTTATCTCCCTGACCACTCGTCCCACTCATCCAGTGATGAAGAAGACGGATGGGAGTCTGCAGCAGAGGATAACGCCTCTGAATCTTCAGGTATCATCTCAGGTTTAGCATTCGGAGACTTCAACTTTTCGGATAAGAGAAGGAGTCAAGAGTCTCTCCTCTCTGAATCATCCGGTACCAGCAAATGGGGCTGGCGGTGGGGAACGAAGAAGAAAAAGAAAGCTCCAAGTCCGACTGCCAGCTCCGGATCTCTTATCGGTCCTACCATAGCTGGGATGGCTGGTGCAGCAGTAATAGGCAATAGTCTGGGTCGTAATGAGAGCGCCATGAGCAGTAGCGTAAGCAGCGTTCCAACGTTGCAGTCTGTCCATGCTATGCCTACCCCGGGCGACCCAAATAGCTACGATGCTGTCAGACGTACGGAGTCTACTTCTAGCCAATCCCAATCAATCCAGATCACCAGGCCTGAAAACATTAGCCTACAGCACCCGCAACCGAAACAGACGGTACCAGGGACACTATATACCTCGAAACAGCCAATTCAATCGAGCTACGTTGCTCCTATTGGTCCTTCGGTCTTTGCTAATACTTCTCCCCAAATTCCGCTTCAATCTACATCCTTCCAGCCAGGGCTAGTTGAATCACCGGAGCAAGGTTTTTCATCATCCTTTGAAGAGCGCCCTCCACGTATGCCCCCACGCCGCGGTAATTCTTCGCCAACATTGAGCTCCATGAGGCGGGACACCGCCATTGGTGTTGCTGCTGGAGTTGCAGCAGGTGCCGTCGCCGCATCAATGGCTTCTCGCCATCAGCGGCGCCAAAGCTCTCCTATGAGTAATGTTCGCTTCGACCTCACCAAGCAACAAAGCCAGGATCAGGCCAAGAAGGAAGATCGCGAGCGTCAGGAGGCGCAAACCCGCAAGGACGAAGAAATTCGTCGACGCGAACGCCAGCGACGAGAAGATGAGGAGGCTCGTCGGAAAGAAACTGGGCGCTTGGAGCTCCTCGAAGCGAAGCAGAGAGAGGAACGCCAACGCGAGCGGGCTGAACGACGCGCCCGTGACAAGCAAGAGGCCGAAGAAGCGGAACGGCGCGCTCGTGACGCTCAGCTTGAGGCCCAGAGAAAGGCTGATATTGAGCAAGAAGCAGAACGTATTCGACTTGAGCGGGAAAATGCTGTCCGTGAAGCTGCAAGGCGCGAAATAGCTGTCCGCCAAGAAGCGGAGCGCTTGCAGAAAGAACGTGAAGTCGCGAGACTTGAGCGCGAGCGCTTACAACGCCAGTACGAGGAAGATCGTATCCGTCGGGAGCGGGAAGCCCTTGAGCGTCAACGAAAGGAAGATCTTGACCGGGAAATCTTCCGTCGAGAGCAGGAGCTCAAAGAGCGTGAGCAAGTTGTTGTTCAGCCTAATTCTTGGAAGCCTTCCGCTGCTGGTGTTGCTAGTGCTGCGGCTGCAGCGGCTGCAGCAGCTATCGTTACTTCTGCAATCAATGAGCACCATAATGAAACTCCTGCGGTACGGACAGTGGAGTCTCCCGCAGCACGGATAGTTAAGCCTCCTGAAGTGCGGACGGTGGAACCTCCAGTACGCCACGTGGAGCCTACCAAAGTCGTTGATGATCTTGACGACGAGGATATCTTCGATCCAAATTTGTTCAAGAAGGACCGAAAGACCCGCGAAGCCGAGATTGCACAAAAAGCAGCATCGAAAGTATTTGAAGATTTTGAAGACCGCTACAACGAGGCACCTGTATCGCAAGCGGAGTTCTTTGCTCCGTCTGAGCTTCGTGACAACTCTGCAGCCCAATCACCGAGAATTGATCCTAATGAGGGCACTGATATTCAGGTCTACCAAGCGCATGATTTCGATATCCTGGGTGGGCCTAGGGCCCCTCCCTATCCTCCTAGTTATTCGTTCGATTTAGGGAAAGGAACACTCGGCTCTTCATTGATGAGACCTATTCCGATCCTCAATCTTATTCAACCGACACCTCCTGGTAGCAGAGCCGGCTCCGTGAGGGCTCCGTCTATGCCTCCTTCTCCCGCTATTGTCCCACAAGATCAACAAGATAAATCAAGAGAAGAAGAGGATGCAATCCGAAGACCTTCAAGTTCAAGGGTATCTTGGGGCGAGGACCAGACCATTCATTATGAGGTAGAAACGTCTGACTCTTATCGTGAAACGTACATCTCCGACCGGGATTCGAAGATAAATGAGCCAGAGCAATCACACTATGAGATTGTGGTTGAGCCGGATTCTCCCCAATCAGGCGCAAGGAAAGCTATTTACAAAGTAGACGAATTTCGGTTTTCGTCGCCCGAGGCTGAAGTCATCAACTCTAGAACAGTAGACAATGAGCCCGTTTACGAATCTCATTCTCTAGAGGTTGAGCCTGTGGTAATTGAACCTGATGAGGATGTCAGGCACCATGGCGCGTTCTACCAAGGCCCATTTTTCGAGACGGTGTCGGACATTGCTTCGGAAAGACCAACTCGAGGGGGATTCGTTGAGGGCGAGATTGTTGACGAGCCGGAACCAACCAAGAAGGATATCATGCCCGGTGCGTTTGATGAGTCACCGCCGGACTCGGAAGCAATACAGGAGCCAGAATTTGAGAAGCCTCTTAGCAATAAGGAAAAGAAGAAACTTGAGAGAGAGGCTAAACGACAGAGTATGGAAAAGGAAATCACTCCGGAAGTCGTGCCTGTACTAGCTCAGGAGGCGCCCGCTGAAGAGTTTGAGGTTAAGACAAGCAAGAAAGGCAAGAAGAAGGGCAAGAAGTCTAGGGAGGCTAACCGAGATGACAGCCCGACCGCTGCTGGTGCTTCTGAGCCTTCAATCCCACCTCCCGAATTTGAGGAATTCAGCTCATCAAAGGGTACGAAGGACAAGAAGACACAACCCATTGCAATTGAACGTGATATTAGGGACATCGAACCTACTGTACCTGAAGAAGAGTTCGAGAAATATCAAGCGCTAAAGAATCAATCATCCCAAGGTGGAGTTGATATAGGGACGTTCCAGTCGACTGGCAGCTTTATTCCTGCGGTAGCAGCAGCCAGTGGATTTTCTAGCGTGGCTGCTGCCGCCGCGGCGCAACATCAAGACGCCAAGCGTTCAGATTCAACGAGCTCAAGCGGTGGTTACTCTCCCACAACATCTCATCCCGTAGCTAGCGGATACTCTTTTATATCCAAGCAGCCTGATACTTCTCGCACATACTCAAACGGTAACCGCGAGACCTCCCAACGGTTAAGCGAGCCAATTGTCACTATCCCAAGTGCTGCATTCGATGACGTCGAAGAACTGGCGGATGCCAAGAGGCCCAGGAAGGAGAAGAGACGCAGTAGCGGCAAGTACGGCTCGCCAACTCTTGAATCGCCTCTTAGAAGCGAAGCGGACTTCGAAGATTATATTGGCCTTGAAGGCAAACCTGAAGCTCAGAGGCAGCCCGTGGTCGACCCATTTTACGCTGCTGCTGTACCACTTCCAGAGAGTACCATTGATGATCTTGAGGAGCCAAAGACTCCGAAATCGAGGAAGGAAACTGTTCTTTCGAGAGAGGTGGCTTTGGAAGATGTTGATCAATCCAGGAAGTCGAAATCACCGAAGCCGAGAAAAAAGGACGATCGCACTGAACCCGAGCAGTACGATGTCAAGGCGCCAGCTGTCGATGACTACGAAGATTGGAAGTCGAAAAGACGTAGTGAGAGGAGTGTAAGTGAGGAATATTCTGTCCGAGAACGTGATGAAGAGCATCACCGCCCCTCTACGGCTCGATCGGAAGCATACGAGGACAAGAAGAGTTCGAAACACAGACGTCGGGAGAGCGAAAAGTATGACGACAATGACAAGCAGTCAGTCGTTTCAGAAGGTCGTTATGACGATGACGGGGAACATAGGAAGCATAGGCATCATAAGCATAGAGACACTGACAAGTACGACGATCGTGACACAAGATCCGTCGTTTCTGAGGACCGTGATGAGGATGGAGAACGCAAGAAGCATCGGCATCATAGGCGCAGAGAAAGTGAAAAGTACGATGATCAAGATACAAGATCCGTCGTTTCGGAAGACCGCTATGATGAGGATGGAGAACGTAAGAAACATAAACATCATAGGCGCAAAGAAAGTGAAAAGTACGATGGTCAAGATACAAGATCCGTCGTTTCGGAAGACCGTTATGATGAGAATGGTGAGCGGAGAAGATCGAAGCACAAGCGACGTGATGGTGAGAGGAATGGATCTCCGGAAGTACACATGCGATCCTCAGCTGCTTCTGAGCCTGGAGATATCTACGAGCGTGATCGCAAGTTAAAGCGACGATCAAAGAGGGACAGTGATATCTTGGACGACAACGTGTCTGTTGTCTCTTCTCCCGCAAGATATGATGAAGATCCCAGGTCAGGGAAGGAAAAGAAGTCAGGAGGCCTCTTCGGGAGCCTCTTTGGTCGTAAATCATCGGAGAGCCTGCCAGAGACTACCAGTAAATCTAAGTCTAGGGACTCGCGCGTCGAAGATGACTATGATGGCCCGGACAGAAAGCATAGAAGAAAGAAACACCGCGGCTCAACCCACGGCTCCGACGATGATGACGATTCTCGCTCAACCAAATCCGGTGAACGGAGAGAAAAGCGAAAAGGCCGCGAAAGCAGAGACGATACAGGTATGGACACCCGACACCAAACTACCAAGGTAGATCTCCCACTTTCTCAAATCCCAGTCTCTCGACTTAAGGATGAACAATCGCTGAAAAACTCCAAGGAACGCAGCCTCACAGATACTAGCAGGGACCTACTAGCCAAAAAATCGATACTAGCAGACGATAGCAAGGTGTCTTTTTTAGGTGAGCGGGCGGTGGAAGCTACTATTCCGCCGCCCGTAACTGAGACCGACTACTTCGGTCAGCAACACGGATCACAAACAACCGATGATGATACCGCTATTCCTGGCGATCGCCCGGAATATCCCCTCCCAGCTCTCCCTGCTAGTGGCCCTTCTACTCCTCCGCTAGCGGGCCGTGCTCTCGATCCTCATCGTCCAGCTACACCAATAGAAGAGAGCCGAGCTCTACTTTCACGACTCACAAGAATACCTCTTTCGCCGTCGCAAGTGGGCTTTATTGGTGACCTTCCTCCACTTCCTCTTTCCCGAACGAATTCTCCTTCCAGGCTTGACAAATCTCCTGAACAAATTTCTTCTCCGCTTTCAGCTCTCCGAGCAGCCTCAACAACCAAAGTTCCGCTACGGTTCCGTCCCCCTCCATCCCCAAGAGTATCTCGTGACTCTAATTACTCACCCTCGCCATATGCACCCTCCCCTTCGCCTTTAACGGCGCCTCGCCCCCGTCACGGTAAATCCTCCTCCACCGAATTCAAAAGCTCCACTGAATTTCGCCCTCTCTATTTAGTCGAACGCAACCGCAAAGCGCCTGAAATCGAAGAAACTCTGCCTTCGCTGCCTTCCAGCCGCAGCCCTTCAGAGCGTGGAACCGATGCGGATTATCAATCAGCCACCGAGCGCGGGACGGAGGATGAATATCAGTCTGCGCTTGAGTCGCCGCATGCGAGCAGCACAGAGTTAGATGAGCCTTTTGCAAGTCCTGTTATGCACGCACCGTTGGAGCTTGATGATGAAGACTTTCTGGGAAGTCAGCAGGCTACGCCGAAGGCGCCGGCGCCGTTGGAGCGCGGAGTAGAGGAGATTCCGAAGCTTGATCTCGACGAGGTGGAGGAGAGGGGTGGGGTTGAGCTTCCTGCGCTGCATGGTCAAGAACAGATGCCTGCGGTTGTGGCTTCACCGGAGCCGTCGAGGAGTTCAAACTCCGACCTGTATGATGAGCCTGAGCCTTTGACAAAAGCTTCAGCTTCTGCAGCACAATTGTTGGGGCAGCGCCCTGTTTCTCGCGATTCACAGAAAAATTTGGATCTTGAGACCCTTCCTGAGTTGCCTCATAGCGGACCGATGTCTGTATATGAAGAGCCAGAAGCTGTACTTTCTGTTGCGACTTCTGAGCCGCTTTTGTTAGAACAGCGACCTCCTTCTCGCACTTCGCAAAAGGGTCCGGATCTTGCTGATCTCCCTGAGCTACCCAAGAGCAGGCCGGCTTCAATGTACGAAGACCTAGAACCTCCACACTCTCACATTGAGAACGCAGCAACCGATGCCTTTATTGGCGGCGCTGCTACTCTTGCAACACAAGAAGCGTTCTCTAAAGGTTATGACTCGGACTTCATGGGCGGCAAGCCAAACGAAGAAGACCTCCATCTTGCGCCCAAACCTGCACCAGAGGTCCCCCAGGAAGAGGCTGGGCCTGTCGAACCACCTACACTCTCCCGCACCACAAGTTCCAGTGCCAGGAGGGGCAAGAAGGGTAAGAAAGGCTCGAAGAAGAGCAAGGATCTTTCATCGTCTCAACCAAGCACGCCGAAGGAGCTGTCCGCAGAAGAGCAGCAGCAGATAAGAGAGCAGGATGCCATGGACGCTGTGGATGGCTGGTTCGAGCTGAGTGCGAAGCAGGAGGTCTTCGAAGAACCGGCGGAGATGACTAGTGTGGTGCCTGCTGAATCCGTCAAAGGTGTCTCTATTGAATCTCCCAAGGTCGAGGAGCCGGATCCGCTGCTCTTTAAGCGCGACAAGGGAAAGAGCAAGAAGAAGAAGCAACAAGGTAAGAAGGGGAGGGGCAGTCGGTCGGGGACATTGGAGTCACCGCCGGATGAGGTGGTGGAGCAAGAGCCTGCTACCGGCCTTGGGATTGAAGGGACCGAAGTTTCAGAACCAAGTGCAGTTCTTGAGCCAGAGCCTCAATTGCCCTCAGCCAAAGGCGACAAACAACTCGGTGAAGGCCTATCTCCCCTCACTCAAGAAACTGCCGAAGATGTCCCGGAAACCTCAACGCGCGATCTTGTTGAATCTGCTATCTCTTCTGAACCGATCCTCAGCGCTGAGACCTCTACAACACCTACCTTATCCCGCAAAGCGTCCAAAGGCAAGCGAAAAGACACTAAGCCAACGATCGAAATTTTGCCTGCAACTGCCCCAGAACCGATTCCAACTCGCGAGCAGCTCAACCCTGTTCCTCTTCCTGAAGTCGCAGTATCCCCTACAGCTTCCGCTACCGCACTACCTACCGTTGAATTGAAGCCGGCAACCCCTACCACACACGACCGCGAGAGTTCTCCAGAAATGGAGTTCATGGTCCTGGCTAGAAGACTGACAGGAAAGGGCGAGAAGAAGAAAAAGAAGGGCAAGAGCCTCAGCGTCGATCTCACCTCTTCTGCACCTGAGACTGAGGATTCGGGCCAGTCAACTCCTCTCCTTGAAGCTGGAGGATCGGCGCCGACTACGCCACTACCTCGAAGCGGCGTTTTCTCGAGGCCACCTCAATCTCGGCAAGCATCTTATGATAGCGGTTTCAAGGCCAGCGAGGAGATTCGCCCTGAGAGCGTTCCTTTGCCTGATGGTGAAGATTACTTTAGTGAGCCGGCCGAGGAGATGCAGATGTCGGAACCGGTTTCTGCGGTGGAAGAAGCGCCTATTGTAGAGCTTGCTGAGGCTGAGGAACGTCAAGAACCTGTTTCTTTGCCTGAGGCTACGGAGGCTGAGATTCTTGAGCCGTCCAAGGTTGAAGGGCCTGTCTCCATACTTGAAGCTGTCAAGGAGGGTGTCGTAGAGCCGCGGAGCGTTGAAGAGCCTGTGTCTTTATCCGAACCTGCTCAAGAACCTGCACAGCTACTTCCAGCTGAAGAATATACCACATTGGACCAGCCCGTCGAGGAAGAGCTTCCAAAGCCAGCGACCGTCGAAGAGCCTATGACACCGCCTGAACCTATTCAGGAAGAGGTTGTTGAGCCACGAAGCATTCAAGAATTTGCTTTCTTACCTCCAGCTGTCCATGAAGAGCTTTCAGAACTGCGAGTAGTTGAAGAGCCTCCGTCTTCACCCAAAGCTACTCAACACGAGCTTGTAGGGTCATCAACGGCCGAAGAACCCGTTGCCTTAGAACAGCCTACCGAGGAGCCTCAAGAACCGTCGAAGCCTGAAGAGCCCATCTCCTTGTCCCAGCCTCCTGTAGACGAGCTTCCAGAACCGTCTGGGATTGGGGGGCTGGTCGCCGACGAGCTAGTCCCTGATGTCCCTCAAGAAGAACCCGAAGACACTACCTTCGCAGCTCCCGCAAAGAAATCCAAGAAGAAAGGGAAAAAGGGCAAGAAAGCCAAAATTAGCGAGCCTAAAGTCACACAAGAAGTCACCCAGCTGCCTCCCGAAAGCCTGACTTCCGAATTATCTCGTGACATTGGAGCGTTCGATTCAGTTCGACCCACCCCCCAACCCTCTACCGAATTACTCGAAGCACAATTTGCGTCCGGCGAACTCCCTGAGGCTACGAGGGCCTCGGCGGGCCTGCCGATCGAGGATGGGATGAAGGATTTGAGCGTGCCTGAAGAGCAGTCTGAGATGATTGAACCAGTAGCGTCTGTTCTTCCAGAGGAGCCGACAGCCCCGAAGACGGCTGCAGTCGAGCCTATAGTTGCTGAGAGCTCAGCGACAAGAGAACAACCACTAGAACAGCCGGCGCAGACTGCAGCTGAAGTGGAGCCACAGTCGCTTGCTGAGAGTGTGCTGAGCGTCCTTGGATGGGGCAAGAAGAAGGGCAAGAAGGGTAAGGATAAGGAGAAGACTGCTGCTGAGGCGAAGGCAGAACCTGCTCCTATGGTCGTGGAACAGCCTAAGCGAGAGGTGATGCAGATGCCTGGTCCTACTGTGAAGACAGATGATATTCCTAAGGAACAGCCTGCTCCTGAAGTTAAGGATGAGGTTAAGAAAAAACCTTCTCTGATGGAGATGATCACTCCTGAAGTACTGGGCAAATTCGCTCCGGAGACGAAGGAAGAAATTGTACTAGAGCAGCAGAAGGAGATCGCTCCGGAGATGAAGGAAGAGCCTATTCCTGAGCTTGCGCAAGAAGCTGCGCCTGAGGTCAAAGATAAACACACTTTTGAAGGGAAGGAGCCGATTCCTGAGGCAACGAAGGAAATTATCCCTGAGATGATGGAGGAGCCTCTTCTTGTAGCAAGACAAGAGACCCCGCTCGAGATTGAACAAGAAACTCTTCTCCAGACAATGACGGAAGGGCCTATTCTTGAAGCGGAGGGAGATTTACCTCCAGAGATTAAAGAAGAACCTATTCTTGTGGCTGGGGAAGAATCCACTCTAGAGGTAGCTAAGAAACTTACTCCTGAGGCACACGAAGAGCCTGCCCTTGAATCAAATGAGGAACCAGATCTTAAGGCAAAGGAAAATCTAATTCCACAAATCATCCGAGAACCCGCTCTTGTGACGAAGGAAACAGCTCCTACAGCAGAAGAGCCTACCGCCGAACTTAAGGAAGAGCCTATGCCTGAGATCGAACAACCTGTTCTCGAGGTCAGCGAGGAAGCAACTCCTATAGCTAAGGAGGAGCCTGCCCTGACTATTGAAAAAGAGCCAACTCCTATGGTAGAGGAGGAACTTGCATCCGAAACAAAAGAATTGCCTGCTCCCGAATCATTGGCTTACCCACCGACTACTGAACAGTTAGATAGTGACAAGGCGCCTATTGCAGAACCGCAGCATGAACATAAGCACGAGGAACTACCAGAGGTCACAGAAATGCTTGCCCGCGAAGTACAGGCCCAAATCCCACTCGATCAGCCGTTTGAGGTCGAAGAACCTGTAGTCTCTGAGCCAGCTATTGAATCTACCCCCTTAGATTTCTTAGAGGTCAGAGATGTTCAAGCCACTGAAGAACCAATCTCTGTAGTTCCAGCTCCAGAAGCCTCGGTTGTAGACAAACCAGTCACTGAAGCGCCAGCTCACGAAGAACAGCCTGAGCCTTCATTTGAGGAGAGTGCAGAGGCTGAGGAAATTCCCATTCCCGAAATGCAAACTGAATCGCCCCGAGACGAACCACTTCCTGAACCAAGTACTGAGCCGATCACGGCTCCTGTTGAGGACGAATGGGCTGCACCAAGCAGGAAGAAGAGCAAGAAAGGCAAAGGTAAAGGCAAGAAATCTACTCCAGACACGCCAGCCGCGGAAAGTTCAACTTTGAAGACGCCAATTCTAGAGGCGCCAGTCTTGGAGACTCCAGCGCTAGAGGCTCCAGTTGAACCTATCGAGTCTGTATCTGAGGGCCGGGAAATTCCCAGTGCTGAAGAACCGATAATAGAAGCTCCCAGTGAAGAACCGATTCTTGCTGCTTCATCAGAGCCTACTGTGGCTGCAGAAGACGAATGGGCCGCGCCGCCTAAAAAGAAAGGGAAGAAAGGGAAGAAAGGTAAAGACAAGCAACCTGCTCCTGAAACCCCGGCTGCTGAAACCGCGGTTCAAGAGTCTATAACCGTAGATACCCCTGTTCCAGAGAGCTCAGAGCTTGTATTAGAGACTACAGGAGCTCCGACCCCCGTGGAATCGACAGCCGTGGAGCCGACTGTAGAACCGACAGCAGAAGTTCCAGTTCTCGAAGCTATCCCTGAAACTTCGGTAGAGCTTACCGTAGCTGCAGAGGATGAATGGGCCCCGCCAACTAGAAAGAAGAGCAAGAAAGGCAAGGGCAAAAGCAGGCAATCCATTTCTGAGATGCCAGCTTTGGAGATACCAGCTATAGAAACCTCTACTCAGGAGACTTCTGTTCTAGAGACTCCAACCTCGGAGACTCCAGCTCTGGGCACTACAGAATCCATTTCTGGCATTCGGGAAGCTCCTACTGAGAGACCGCCAGCCTTAGCTCCAACTGTAGGGCCGACAACAGAACCTCCAATTGCAGAATCGATTCCTGAAACTTCCACAGAGCCTGCCCCAGCAATAGAAGACGAGCCGGTTCCGCTGGTTAAGAAAAAGAGCAAGAACGGCAAAGGCAAGAAGTCTACCTCGCAAACATCGCCTGCGGAGAGCCCAGCTCTAGAACCTCCAGTTGTAGAAGCGCTAGCTCCAGAGCCTTCGGTTTCTGAGCCTATTGAATCTATACCTGAGACTCGGGAAATTCCTGCTGCTGAAGAACAAATAACCGCTGCTCCGTTTGTCGAAGCGGGAGCACCAGCTCCACTGGAAGAATTGACAGTAAAAGCTCCAGTTGAAGAGCCCACAGAAGTTTCAGATATAAATCCTATTTCTCCTACCTTAATGGAGCCTACTACAGCTTTAGAGGATGAATCGGCCCCGCCAACCAGAAAGAAGAGCAAAAAGGGTAAAAGTAAAGGCAAGAAGTCTGCCCCGGAGACGCCCCGTGCAGAAAGTCCAGCCCGAGAGGCTCTAGCTCCAGAAGCCACTGAGTCTACAGATGTGGGTCGGGAAGCAACAGCCGTTGAAGAGCCGGTTGCCGTAGCTACACTAGTGGGGCCGGCAGACACAACTATCACAAAGGATCCTATTGCTAAAGGTTCAACCAAGCCTGCCGAGCCTGTCGAAATTGCTGAACCGGTTCAGCCCATCGAGCCCATCGAGTTTACCGAGCCTACTAAGTCCACTGAACCTGCCGAGCCTACCGAGTCTGCTCAACCTGTTGAGCTTGTCGAGTCTGTCGCGCCTATCGAGCCTGTCGAGTCACTTGAACCTGCTAAACCCATTGAGGATGAATGGGCTCTCCCAACCCCGTCTAAGAAAATGGGAAAGAAGGGTAAAGGCAAGAAATCTGCGCGAGAGGACCCAGTTCCTGAGACTGTCGAGCCTGTACTTGAAGACTGGGAGATTCTTACTGGTAGAGAGCCAGTAACTGAGGCCTCACCAATCGAAACAGCAGAGACGGCTTCCCCAGAGGATCTTATAGCCATTACTTCAACAGAACCTGCTGGGTCTGTGGAGCCCGCTGAAGATGAGTGGGCCACCTCAACTGCGTCCAAGAGAAAAGGAAAGAAAGGGAAGGGAAAGAAGTCCATGCCAGAGAGCCCAGCCCCAGAAACCATCGAACCCGTTCTTAAAGACCGCGAAGCTTCCGCTATCGAAGAAACAAGCGCTATAGCCCCAGTAGAACTAGCTGAACCTACTGAGTCTCCTGAACTTACCCAACCTGCCGAGGCTGCTGAGGATGAATGGGCATCTTCACTCCCGATAAAGAAAAAGGAAAAGAAGAGTAAAGGGAAGAAGTCTGCTCCGGAGAGCCCTACTCCTGAAACAGTCGAGCCCGAAACTGTCCTTAAACAGCCAGAAACTCCCGCTATCGAAGAACCGGTAATCGCGACCCTAGCTGAGTTAGTCGAACCCGCTGAGTCTGTTGAGGATGAATGGGCTCCTTTAGTCTCCTCAAAGAATGGAAAGAAGGGCAAAGGGAAAAAATCCGCACCAGATAGCCCGTCTCCAGAAACTGTTAAGCCTATGCCTGAAGATCGGGAACTCCCAAGCGTCGAGGAACCGACTACTGTTGCCCCAACAGAGCCGACTCCTACAGCCGATGATGAATGGGTTCCCCCTGTCTCTACTAAAAAGAAGGGAAAGAAGGGCAAGGGTAAGAAATCTGCACCAGAGACTCCGGTACCAGAGACGGTTGAGTTTGAGAAGACCGAGCCTGAAGCAGTTGGGCCGGAGATCATCGAGCCTAAGACGGTTGAGCCTGAGCAAGTCGAGCCTGAAAAAATTGTGCCACAAACAATTGAGCCTGAGAATGTTGGGCCCGACCAGATCAAGTTCGAGCCAATTGAACCAGTGCTTGAGGATCCGGAAGCTCCCACTACTGAAGAGCTAACCCAAGTAGCTCGAGCAGAGGTGGCTGAAGTAGTAGAAACAGCAGAGGATGAGTGGGCTCTTCCAGCGCCTACAAAAAAGAAGGGAAGGAAAGGAAAGGGCAAGAAGTCAGCTCCAGAAAGTCCGGTACCAGAAACGACAGAGTTTGAGAAAACTGAGCCCGAGAGACCCCAACCTGTGCCTGAGATTCCCGAAACCCCCACCGTCGAAGGACTAGTCACCTTAGCCCCGACGGAAGTAGCTCAAGTGACCCAACCAGCAGAAGTGGCAGAACCAACAGAGGCAACAGAAACCGCAGAGGTTACAGAAGCCGCAGAGGAAGAATGGGCTCCTTCTAAATTAGTGAAAAGGAAAGGAAAGAAAGGTAAAGGCAAGAAATCGGCCCCAGAGAGCCCAGTTCCGGAAGTGATTATGCCGGAGGCCGCCGCGCCGGCTTCTAGGGAACTTGAGAATTCCGCGGTCATGGATTCAGAGGCCGCAGCGTTGAGCGAGCCAGCTGAACAAGTAGAATATACATGGGTCTCTACATCCAGCAAGAAAGAACAAGGCAAGAAAGGGAAAAAGAGGGCATCGGCAGCACAGACACCAACATCTGAGTTAGCGGAGCCGGAAACACTTCCTTCACCAGAGGTTTCATTAGAGAAACCAGCAGGTGATAAAGAAATAGAAATCACGCAGCCTATCACCGAGCCCACTGAACCACTTACCGAAGAGAAGCCAGCGGTGGAAGCACAATTTCTTGAGCAAGGCGCCATTCCTCGGGTAGAGCATGAAGCAGAGCCTCTTGCCGTCGAGCCTGCGCAAACCTTCACAGAAGCCCTTGAATCCGCAGGGCCAACAGCCGACGAAACACCGATGGCTGAAGTCGAACCCTTAGCACGAGAAATCACTTCATCGCGCGTAGCAAAAGTAGAGCCAGAATTAGCCACTACTGAACTAGTGCCCGCCTCTACAGATAAACCGAAATCCACAGAACCTTCTATGGAGGAGACAACGGTGTGTGAGGTGGCTGCCCTAAAGCAAGAGATTATTCCGTCAGAGCATGAGACACAGCCCCTTACTACCAAGCCACCGACCGTCTCAGCAGAACCCACTGAACCACCTGTTGAGGAGAAGCGAGCAGCCGAACTAGAAACTCTGGAGCAAGATATTCCTCCACAAGAGGAACATGAAGTGGAACTACTTACCACTGAACCTGCGCCTATCCTTGCAGAAGCCCAGGAATTCATAAGACCATCCGTGAAGGAGAAAATCGCTGAAACCGAGCCATTAAAAGGAGAAGCTGTTCCGCAAGAAAAGCCAGAAGCGGATTCATCTGCTATCGCGTCTTTGATACTTACGAAAGATATTAGCGAACATGAATCTCCTATTCTTGAGACACCTATCACAGTGATCCCCGAGCCAGAATCTGAGCCTATGGCTCCTGTTTTAATTACCGAGCAGCCCGAAACAGAGACGCTAGTTATTTCAGAGCCTCCCACTGAGGAGCGGACCCTAGAAACCGAGTCTCAGGAGACCGCCCATGCAGTAGAACAAGAAATGGAAATACATACGACCCCTGAAACACAGGTTGAGGATGCTCAAGAAGATGAGTGGGCGCCGTCGGCAAGCAAGAAGGCCAAAAGGGGCAAGAAAGGCAAGAAGTCGAAGCAAGCTTCCGCCGCAGCAACACCGCCTGTCGCCGAAGAATTTGAGAAGGTACCAATTGAAACTGGAGAGTCTGAGAGAGGCGAATCTTCCCTTCCTGGAGCTGATGAGTTTGCTAGCGAAACACCGATAAGTCAGCCTCCCAGGGAGCTGGAAATGACAACGGAAACACCCACGGAAACGCTCACGAACACGGCCGCCGAGACTCCAATCGCAGAGAGTAATGATAATTTCATGCCACAAGCTAAGAGTAAGAAGGGAAAGAAGGGTAAGAAAGGCAAACGAGAATCTGTTCCTAGCACCCCTCCGGCTGTACCAGAGCCAGAAGTGGAAAGAGAACAACTCGCAGATACGAAACTTGCCACAGAGGCCGAACCTGAACCTTCCGAGACTCCTCGAGAGCATACAGTAGTAGAACCAGTTACTGAGGTTCATGCGCCTGAAGAAACACCGGCTCCTGCTCTCGAAGCGGCTGTGGAAGAACTAACGGCTTCTGTTGAATTGCCGCGAGAAGAGCCAGCAGCTCCTGCTGAGTTATCTCGAGAAGAGCCAACGGTCACCACTGAAGTGCTAGAGGAGGAACCTACAGTTGTATCTGAGTTGCCAAAGAAGGAGCCGCCAACTACTATTGAAGTGTCCCATGAAGAGCCAATAGCCTCTGCAGAGACCTCAATAGAAGAGCCAGTCATTACTTCCGAAATGCGCGAGAAACTCACCACGCCCATTCAAACACTCAAGGAAGAGCCAGATATCGCTACTACTGAGGCGCCTAAAGGAGAATCGCCTGCTGCTATCGAAACGCCAACGGAAGAGTCCCCTGCCGCTATTGACTTGCCCAAAGAGGAGCCAGCTACTCCAATCGAAATATTCAAAGAAGAGCCAACTGTTACTGCCACAGAGTTGCCTAAAGAAGAACCGTCGGCTGATCTTGAAATGCTTAAAGAAGAGCCAGATGTTGCTGTTGAAGTACCCGGGGAAGATTCTGCTGCTCCCATTGAACCACCGAAGGAAGAGCACACAACTATACACGAACTTTCTAAAGAAGAGCCGACTGCTACCGAATTGCCGGGTGAACAGCCAACCGCTGCTGTCGAGACATTCGCTGAAGAGTCTATGGCAACTCTTGAAACTCCAAAGAAAGAGCCAGCAGACGAAGAGAGCTTCTTGGCCCCCACAGCGAAAATGAAAGGCAAGAAAGGCAAGAAAGGAAAGCAGGCTTCTTCGGCTAGTCCTGCCTTTGAGGAGTATAAGCCCCTTGGTGACAAATCTTTTGATACTACAAGCCAATTTCAAAGTGAAGCCACTAGGTCTCTAGAGCCAGTACCCGAAGAAGTTTTTGACATCCCTGAAACCCCTCAGGAAGAAGAACCGTTCGAGCCCTTTGCCCAATCGTCGAAAAGGAAGGGCAAGAAGGGTAAGAAGGGGAGGAAAACTTCTACGCCAAGTACCCCAACTATCGCTGAAGAGCAGGAGCTAGAGTCGAAGAGTGATCTCCCTGTGGAGGTACCACCTGAGGCCGCGAGGGAAGTTGTGCTCGAGCCAGTAGAGCAGCTGCAAGAGCCATTGCTTGAGATTCCTGAGACGATTGAGCAACCACCTGTTGTTGAAGCTGCAGAAGAGCAATTACTACAAGAGGGGCCGCTGCCTGAAGACCTAGTACGAAAGGAACTATTACGCGGAGAACTGATACCGGAAGAACCACTGCAAGACGGACCAACACATAAAGAACCAGTGGCTGAAGAATCAGTGCCAAGGGAGCAGTTCAGCGAGGAGCTTTTGCAAGATCAACCGTCACATAAAGTGCCCTTCCAGGGACAGGCTCTGCAGGAACAAACTTTACAGGAAGAATCTCCACGAGAAGAATTGCAACAACACGTGGATCCTTTGCGTGAGGCAGCGCTACTTAAGACACCATCGCTCGAAGAACCAGTACAGGAGTCACTTTCAGAAGAACCGGTGCAAGGGGAATCATCACGGGAACAAGTGGTGCAAGATAAAGCTTCTCAGGGCTCATTACCAACTTTTGAAGCTCCGGAGGAAGGCACAGCTCCTCTAGGTCCAGAGCCGCCACAAGGGGAACCGTCTACACCTGCAGAGGAACCCAAGGATGCGGAAAATGCTGAGGAATTCTTTACTCAGACCAGTAAAAGGAAGGGGAGGAAAGGCAAGAAGTCAAAGCGAGCATCCGTGTCGAGCACTCCACCAGCGACAGAAGAGCCGGCGCCAGAGTCAGTGGCAGGGTCAGTACCAGAACAAGACCGTGATCTAGCAAGGGGCGAACCTTCCGAAGTGAAAGTTATCGACTTTGCCACGCCGTCTCCAAATATTCCGAAAGACGTTCCGACCGAGCAACTAGAATTCGAGCCTGCCATCGCCAAGGAAGAAGCTGAAGATGACCAGTTTTGGCCTACCGCGCCCAAAAAGAAAGGCAGGAAAGTGAAGAAAGCGAAACAGGATGTGCAATTATCCACATCTCCAGCAGCCATTGAAGAACCGGAGCCACAGATAGAGCTTGCGCCTGAACCAGCGGTTGAGGAAGAATTCAACGTCAAGAAAGGCAAAAAGAAGGCAAAGTCGGCGGACTTCCTTCAACCTGAGACTGAGCCGGCTTTATCAGTACAACGAAACCTCGACGAGACTCCCACTAGCGCACCCGATCCCATTGAGCCAACAATTTCAGAGAAACCCCCCACACCTCCCGTCCATACCGGCGAATCTGAAGACGTTTCGTCAATTGAAAGAATCGGAACAGACGTGCCTACCGAATCTTCTAATCATTCTCCTGAGAGGGTAGAAGAAATTCTTCCGGAAACAGAATCCACGGGCCCTCCTACTGAACACACGACCCTTGAAACTACTTTAAGTGATCGGGATGAAGTCTTTGCTACACCAGCACTCGCACAACCGTCGGCCTTGAGCGTACCTCCAGCGGAATTAAAATCCGGCATCCCTGTGATTGAAAGTGAGGAGCAACTGAAACCTTCTCCACCCGGACCTCCCCTTGAACGTGAAGCACCTTTCGAGCGGCAAGAGAATATGGTTCTAGACACCCCTGAAACTAAGAAAGATGGTTTCGCAACACCTGCAGAGACATCAATTAATTGGACTCTATCAGAGGTGCCTGTCTTGGTAGCAGAAGAAGCGTCTCAATCTTCAAAAGTCCAGGAACTGACCGCCATCAGCAGTGCTGAGGAGATTCCAAAAGAGACGCCACTTCCGTTGCTTGAGGAGCCGATCACTGCTCCATCTGAAACTTCATTGGTCTCTGAAAAGCACGATTCCTTCACAACGTTCGAAAAGCAACAGGAAATGCCTCTACCTGAAGACAACCTACCTGAAGAGCCTTTACCCAAAGAGCATTTGCCTAAAGAGCCATTGCCCGAAGAGACACCCGCTCCATTCGCTGAAGCTCTGGCAGAGAGTGTAATTCCATTGGAGGAGCCCGCCGCAATTGAGGAGTTCTCTAAAAAGAACAGGGGGGATAAGAATAAGGCTAAGAAAGATAAATCCAGTGCATACGACTGGCCAGAATCTACGGAGTCGGTGTCTGTTGAGTCATCTCCTGCGGAGGCAGAGGAACAGAAATGCGGCGTACCGGAAACATTTGAGCCACAGAACGCTGGTCACGTGGAAGAACCAATCGGCGTCGCACACGTCGTTGTGCCAGCAGAGGAGATCTCGGTCCCCGAAGCGGATGTATCCACTCCTGAGCAAACTTTAGACGAGAAGGATCTTGCAGAAGCTCCTGAAGAACAAATGGGCGTACAGCCTGAGGCAGCGCTCGGCGTCAAGAAGAGTAAGAAGGAGAAGCGCAAATCAAGGAAAGCGACGGCGACTCCAATCGACCTGTCTGAGCTAGCCGAGTCTTCAGCCTTGCCTAAGGAGTCCGGACCTACCACCATCGAGCCCATTGTTACAACGCCACTCGACGAGACCGTTGCTCAGGAAGAAGCAGAGCCTCACCCCGCTACACTGCCCGAACAAACTGAAGCCATTAGCGAGCGCGAAGCACCTGAAGCTGAGGAGTCAACCCCGCTTTCTCGCAAGAAAAGCAAAAAAGAGAAACGTAAACAAAAGAAAAGCGCAGTCGCGTCGACTGCAGAACCAGAGACTTCGCAAGAACTTCCAACGGAGTCTTTAGAACCGACGCTCACAGCCGCTGAACCTACTTCGGAGCAAAGTGAGCCAATCCCAGTGCCAGAGCCCGCACAAGACGAAAACCTCGAAACCGCTCCTCGAAGAATCCAAGAGACGGAAACTAGGCCTGAGCGTAGCTTAGATCAAGAAGTTCATACCTCTGAACTTTCTCAGGATAATATCGAGCATCACGACCCTGCAATCCCTCGCACGTCAATCAGTTTGGACGATGGCGCGCGTGAATTCGTTTCAACACTACCACAAGCAGAGCACTTGGCAACATCTTTGGATCAGGCTACTCCAGAGGCGATCGACATTGAGCACGAACTTGCAACTCTTCCGACACTAGAGCAGAGGAAAGAAGACATTGAATCTCATGACAGCACCGACACTAAGAATGCTATCCTTGAGGAACCGCTGACTTCGGACCAACCTGATGACCTGATTTCATCCAACCGCCTAGTGCGTCCCACGATAGAGCCTTCCGTGGTTCCCTTGGCTGAAGATATGGATTCTGATCTAGACACGGGCAAACCAGCCATCGAATCCGGTTCTACAGGAGTCGAGATGCATAAGGGACTTGTTATGAGTACCGCAGACCCAGCGTTTGACCGGTTCCTTGAGCAAACACGTGGGACTCAAGAGCACAATACCGCGGCTTCAAGCAATTTCTCAGAGCAATCAACACAGCAGCTCACAGACTTACCTCTCGATTCAGGGGCGAAGTCCGATGCTATCGCCCCACAAGATAAAGGTCGAGGCGTTACACATATTGTGGGACCGGAAGCAGCAATTGAGCAACGCGCTGCATCGCCAGCAAGCGATGTCGAATTCGCTGCAGCAGTAGCGGCAGGACTCGAAGAATCTGGCTTTGACGCCAACCTCGTCCTTAATGATCCCTCGTTCCATCAAAGATCGGCGACAGCCTCGGTCGTTGGTGAAGCTGACCCAGAAGATGTCTTCATTAAAACAAGAAAGGGGAAGAAAACCAAGCAAAGTCGCGCTTCCTCGATCGGCCAAGCTACAGAGCCCGAAATTATGACTGATACACAGCGAGAACTAGCTTCTGGCGCCAATACAAAGCCGCCAATGGAAGGCACTGTATTCGCTGAGGCGCTGGTTGCTGGGCTTCAAGCTTCTGGATTTGACCCAAATCTTGTTCTAAATGATCCGAAATTTTCTCAGCGAGAATCATCTCCTAGCACTTCTCTAGAAGCCGAACCTGGAGAGCTCTTTGCAATGCAGAAAAGACCTAAGAAAGTCAAGAAGGGGAAGAAAGGACAAGCATCAACATCCGATACCCCTCAAGAATCTGGAACAGCCACTCCGTTGGAAAGTAATCGACAAGTTGTTCCTGAAGCACCAACAGAGCCACAACTTCAGCATACTGAACCTGAACCTTTTAAACCCTCTGAAATAGCCCCGCCTGGCACTTCCGCAGAACAATCAGCTGAACAAGAAGATTATTGGTCGTTCACATCAAAGAAGAAGGGAAAGAAAGGTGCTAAGGGCAAGAAGCGAGCTTCCATTGCCCAAGAAGAGAGTGAGGCTCGGGATGTTGGGTCGCCGGCACTTGAAGCCACACGAACAGAGTCTCCAATTCAAACCCCGGCCTTGGAAACTCCGGCCTTGGAAACCTCTGCTTTTGAGCCTGCACAAGAAACACCTAGCTTTGAGACTTCAGCCTTCGAGACTCCAGCCTTTGAGGCGCCCACTTATGAGACCCCTAGCCTAGAGCCATCCGTTACCGAAATGCCGGGTTCTGAGCGAGGACTAGGTGGTATCTTCACAGATATAGGTAGTGGCTTTGAAACTCAATTTACCGCTTTACCTTCTGAGGCAGAACGTAAAATAGCTGAGGAATCTCGCGAGCACGAGACTTCTCAGGATATGCCACTTACGGAACCTATCTCCGATTATCCAGTCGAAGGTCAAGGACCGATCTCACGAGACATCGTTGAAGAGACCATGGTCCCCGAAATAGAACCAGACCGCGGTGTCGCAAAAGAGGCTGAAATTATCAAGGGAACACCTGCGCCCGAAGAGGATGAATGGGCAAATCAACCAAAAAAGAAGGGCAAGAAACGAGCTTCTAAGCAAAACGAGACAGGATCAAAGGAAAAACTCGCTGAACCAAGTACCATCACGGCTATCCCTGCAGGATTCTTGACGGAAGAGTCACAAGACCAGCAAGCTTTGAGAGACGTCCAAGATGATGAGAACACAGACATCATAGCTGAGGAAGCAACCAAAGAAGAAGAGGACCGGGCAGCCTTTGGCAGGAAGAGAGGCAAGAAGGGGAAGAAGGGGGCCAAAAAGGGTTCAGCAGAGCCATCAGTTTCAACTTTCGAAGAGGTTCCTACAGCGAGCGCCCCTAGTCAAATGGTTGCTTCCGAAGCAGAGCCACCTATTTCGGAACCGATACGGGATACACCGAGCTTACCTGTTGAGGAGCAGCCTCCTGCTGAGAGCGGAAAAGAGGGAGACGTTGACCTTGCAGCTCCACAAGAAGAGAAATACGACTTTGCATTCGGAGGAAAGAAAAAGGGCAAGAAAGGGAAGAAGCAGGGAACGCGGGACACTGTGGAAACGTTGGAGGAACCCGAGCGTGAGGCTGAAGTCGAAGAAAAATCAGTGATGGAAACTATGTTACCTATTACTGCCGGAGCAGCTGCGCTAGGGGTTCTGGGACGCGAGATTGAGGAGCCTCAGGGGGATATTGCCGAAGGCCAGGAACATGAACAAGATGAATGGGCATTACCATCAAAAAAGAAGGGCAAGAAGGGCAAGAAACCAAAGAAGGATAATGTGGTGGAGCAGAGTGTGATAGTAGGAGAGAGAAGTGCGCCAGAACCACAGGTTGAACCCAAGGAGAAACCTGCGAAGGAAGAAGTCGCAGAGCCTACAGCAGTCCTACCAACCGAAAAGGAACAGGTCAAGGAGCCTAGCTTGAACACCACAGCCGAAACGCAAGAACCGGGGATCGAGAAAGCTGGGTTAGCTGCAGATGAGGACAACTGGGATGACTTTATTACCAAGAAAAAGGGAAATAAAGGCAAGAAGGGTCGGAAATCAAGTCAGCCAGCAATGCCAGCGTCAGATCCTACCGAGTCTATCGAAAAGTCGGACATGCCAGCTTTAGAAGACGTCACACCGGATCTTCCAGGTGGGTCGCATACAACAGAGGTGTTTCGGGGCCAATTTGAAATAAAACCCCACCCCGAAGCTACCCCTATAGAAAAACACCATATATCGCCACCAGAGCTATCCGAACAGCGTGTGGAGTCTCCGAAATCCGCGAAGAACTCCCGTGACAAGCACGCAAGTGTTTCCCCTAGTCTAGAAAGAGTCAAACGTCGAGCTTCACCAATCTCAATATTTAATGAGCAACCACAAGAGAAACGAATCCATCTTCCAGAAATTAAATCAAATAACAGGGAAGGTTTAGAAAGAATCAGCGACGAGATTGTCACGACTCAAGAACCGGTAGTTATCTCAAGAACCATCGTGCCTGAAACCACCACTAATAAGCTCCATCTTACTGTTCAACAGCCAATCGAGCAAGAAGAGGAGAAAACCTCGGCGCAGAACTTCAACAATGAAGGTCTAGCTGCGAATTTAGAACCTGCGTGGTCATTACCTCCAATGCGAGATAGCGCTGTACTCGTCTCGGACTCTCCTCTTCTCTCGACATCTCCACCTTTGCACGATGTTATGCGCGATAGTGGCTACCATGACAGCCAATTTAGCCCTATGGTGCGTCAAGGCCCAGCGGAAACATTTGAGAAGTCTGCGCTGGAACGAGAAATACCCGAAGAGTCGCAGCATGCGCTTGAAGACGCAGTCAAAAACCGCGGCGATCCCCCACGAGACGCCCGTGAACACGAAGCAACACCAGAGATCCCCAGTACCTCGACGAGTTCTGCGGATCCCCTACGAGTCTCTGTTGAAATTGATCCAGACTGGGAACTTTCCGTTGCCAGAAAACGACCGTCCGAACGGCTTTCCGATAGCGATCTTGAACCCATTACAGCGCCTGTAATTCCAAAAGCCGAGGTCTCGCGTGAAGAAATAGAAAGGTCAAGGAGCCCATCATTGCCAGACCTAGGGTTCACAGGAGGTATAGTACCGTCTTCTCCACTTGATGCTACCTCGAAAGAACGTACATCGTACCTATTCAATTCTTCACCGTCGACTCGAGAGCTACTACCCGAGAACTCTGCTGAATCCCCATATACAGGGCTCATTCAAGCATCACAGCAGCGTCATATGTCCCCAAGCGCCTCCCCTCAAGTACAAAGGAATATCAGAAAGCGTGCAGAGAAGGAATCTCATTCACCTGCTACCAAACCTCGAGACCTACCTACAGCACCTGTCCAGTCGATCTTTGGCCCAACAGAAAGCCGAGAAGTTGAGGCGGAGGGAAAGACAAGCCGCTCAATCTTTGGTGGTCCAACTGAACGAGAGCCGGCCTATTCCACACCGTCAAGAAACGTTAGATCGCCAAGTGCTCATCTCGACACTATCAAAGAGAGCAGTCCGGACGAATCTCCTCTGAGCAAGAAAAGCCGTGCAATCACAGATGTTGGAGCGCCAGAGCGGGGTGTCAAATCAGCACGACGATCTGGAACTCCCAAGTCATTTCACGAGCGTCTGCAGTCTCCACCGCCTCGAAGTGCTGGTGCAACACCCTCAACTAAGGATGGTCAGCCTGGCGTAACCCAGATTCCTTTTACAACCGACGATGCCCTTTCCCGGCTCTCCTGGCCTCCCGTGGATGAAGAGCATGAGACGGTTGGCATTGATCGAGCTCTGACCCTCACTCCATCGCGGCGACTACCGCATGATCAGCATACTCCAAACATAAATGTTGATCCTACCAAGCGGCGAGGAAGTGAACAGCTATCCCCGAGCAGTCTCAGCGAGCATGACCGATCGGGAGTCAGTGTGGCAAGATACAAAACGCCCGACCACCTTCGGCCTCTCAGTGCTGCGAGCAATCGATCTGCCACGCCGCCACTGCGGCGAATTGATCGCAGCCTATCAGGTGACTTGCGGTCTGCTAGTAGGCTTAGCGAAGGCAAAGCGCGCGACGCTAAAATTTCATCACAACAATCAGCCGTCCCCGGACCGTCAACATACGACCCCTTCAAGGACAAGGGCAAAGCCCGCGCCTTAGACATGGCGGATGTCTATGTAAGTACCATAACTATTTCGAGATGATTATTTGATGGATTTGATAGCTGACCAACATAACTTGCAGGAGGGCTGGGGCGATGCGCAAGGTTCGCCGCTATCGCCAACGCGACCACCCAGCGTGCGCAAACGTCAAAGCACGCAAATCATGGACTTACAATCCCAAGTCGAGCAACTCGCATCGGACAATCGCGCTCTTCAAGATGCCAAAGCCAAAGCAGAACAGGAAATGGAAGCTGCTCATTACCAGCGACAGGTCGACACCCAAGTTATCACCGAAGCTGTTGAGGCACGTGACCGCCAGATTCGCGAAAAGGATATCGAGATTGCCCAGATGCGTGACACCCTGCGCAACCTGGAGCAAGAAATCGCAAGGCTCACCGAGCTCAACCGGGGTCTTACAGAAGCTAATAGGAACCTCACTGCCGATACCAATGCCAGATATGCACAGCTGCAGTCTGAGGGAGCTGAAATGCATCAAAAATGGCAGGAGTCTTCCAGGGCATTAGAACAGCTGCAGTCTGAGGGAGCTGAAGTGCATCAAAAATGGCAGGAGTCTTCCAGGGCATTAGAAGAGCTGCGCGAACAGCACACCCAACTGACTTCTGGGATGGAAGAAGTTGTGCGCCATGAAATTGCCCTTGCGCTAGACGATCGAAATGCGGAGGTTAAGCGTCTGAACAACGAGCTTGAGTCAGCCATGGAGCAGATTAAGACCTTGCAGAAACAAATGCATGCTTCAAAGCAAGGTGACAGCTTCCTCGTTGTCCGCGATGAAGATTACTTCGACAGCGCATGCCAACAACTTTGTCAACACGTGCAGCAATGGGTTCTGAGATTCTCAAAGTTCTCTGACACTAAGGCTTGCCGACTCTCCTCTGATGTTGCCAATGATCCAAAACTCGAACCCCCGATGCGAGATAAGATTGAAACGCGCCTAGACAATGCCATTCTTGATGGTTCAGATGTAGACATGCTTCTCGCAGACCGCGTCAAGCGGCGCGATGTCTTCATGTCTGTCGTGATGACGATGATTTGGGAATATGTCTTCACGCGATACCTATTCGGCATGGACAGAGAACAGCGCCAAAAGCTAAAGTCTCTTGAAAAGACATTATCTGAAGTTGGTCAGTGAACACCTATCCGATTCATTTTGTATTCTTGCTAATAACAGTACAGGCCCTACTAAAGCAGTGGCCCAGTGGCGAGCAATTACTCTTACTCTACTCTCTAAACGACAAGCATTCCTCCAACAGCGTGCTCAAGATACCGAAGCTGTTATTCACGAAATATTCAGTACACTAGCTTCGCTATTACCTCCTCCGGCACATCTCCAAAAGCAGATTCAGGATTCACTTCGCAACGTCATGCGTCTAGCTGTAGAACTATCCATCGAGATGCGGACTCAACGAGCAGAATACATTATGCTGCCGCCATTACAGCCAGAGTATGACGTTAATGGTGATCTCGTAGCAAAGGTCATTTTCAACGCATCACTCATGAACGAGCGCAGTGGCGAGACCACATCAAACGACGACCTTGAGGCGCGGGGTGCAGTTGTCAAGATTGTTCTATTTCCCCTGGTAGTGAAGAAGGGTGACGATTTAGGTGAGGGTGAGGATGAGATAGTGGTATGTCCGGCGCAGGTTCTAGTGGCCAAACCGGCAACCAAAAAGGTGGTGAGGGTGCTGAGTGGAGCGATGGACATAGACAGCCGCACTCGGTCAATGCAGAGTCTAGCGCCCGAGAGTATGGACCTCAGTAGCAACGTTATGTAGATGGCAGGGCATTTTGTAATAGGTTCTCTGGTCATAGGGGCCTTTTTAATATTCTTTGCGAGGTTCTGGAGTTTGTGGTAACGAATTTCCTTTGTGTCTCTTTCGGCAGGCTTTCTGGGTGCTGGCTTGGGTAGGCTGGTTGGCATTCGGTGCATCCTGGGATGTAATAGATCTGTATAGTTTTTTCAAAAAAGTTCATTATTCCTTCCATGTGGCTCTGGGGGTATTTCATATGCAGATCTCATCTCCGTCCTATACAGTCCACCTAGCTGAACGCCGTCTTCCCCTTACGTTCCTTGCAAACGCCATCATCTACAAGTAGCCATCTCCGTCGGCTTCAGGTCTATACCAGATATTGGTTAACTACACAACCCAGACACGGGCGCGCCTCGGTTCCGCATAACCCGGCAAAATGGTGGACCCAGCAATGCTAGGCAGCGCAAGAGCTCATAAGACATTACTCGTAGCTTCTAACTTCTACGTCCTCTCCCCCCAGACCTCTGCCCCAGACCTGTGAAAGTATTTTGTGTCTTGATTTCCTTTATTTCTACACCTTTTTGAGGATAAAGGATAAATTGGATTGCTTCTAAATACCCGAGAAAACGCCGATTCGCAGTGATTGGAAGCTTCAGCGCGAAGGTAACCCAGTTTCAATACCTTCCTAATCGCCCGAACGGAACTTACTAAACATGCTCCTCAGGTATCACGATCGATACTATCGGCCGCCTTATCGGAAAGACGCTGCTCAATCCCGCGCTTACCCTCCCGCTCATCTTCCTCGCACGATACACGCAAAAAGGCCAATTGCTCGCAGCCGACCATGGGCGGGCGTTCCATAACCTGAAGGCGCTGCTGTGGCTAGGCCTAGCCAGTCATATCAGCGGCTTTCTCGACAGTGCAGTCGCGAATAATTGGGTGAATGATACGTATGATTGGGCCAAAGAAATTGTGGTTGTGACTGGTGGAAGCGATGGGATTGGAGCGATTGTGGTGAAGTTGTTGGCGGAGAGGGGCATCAAGGTTGGGGTTTTGGATGTGCAGCCATTGACTTATGAGGGTGAGTTTGAATTCAATATCTCTAAGCTATATATATATGCATATGTATCTCTAAGCTATATATATATGCATATGTATCTCTAAGCTATATATATATGCATATGTGTATATATATTATACGTCTAAACCCGACGACTGGAGACATGGGCAACATGTCTACAGCTCAAAAACGGACTTGCTGGCTAACTCCCTCTCCGCAGCACCCTCATCCGTCCACTACTTCAGATGCGACCTCTCATCTCCAGCCTCTATCAAGAGCACGGCCTCGGCCGTCCGCAGCACCCTGGGCGACCCAACCATCCTCATCAACAATGCCGGCCTTGCGCACGGTAAGACCATCCTCACAACCACAGAGCAAGACCTCCGCCTCACCTTCAACGTCAACACGCTCTCGCACTACTTCCTCGCGCAGGAGTTCCTGCCGTCCATGGTCCGCGCCAACCACGGCATGGTCGTCACCGTCGCCTCCGCGGCCGCCTACATCACCGCGCCACGGATGGTCGACTACAGCGCGTCGAAGGCCGCGGCGCTAGCGTTCCACGAGGGGCTGAGCGCGGAGCTGGCGACGCTGTACAACGCGCCGAAAGTGCGCACCGTGGTCATGTGCCAGGGCTACACGCGCACGCGGCTGTTTGAGGGCTTCGAGGACGCCGACAAGCGCGTCAGCTACGCGCTGCAGCCCGAGACGGTCGCCGAGGAGATTGTGAAAGCGGTGCTGGCGGGTCGCAGCAAGCATTTGATGTTGCCGGGCGCCGGTTGGTATATCTCGCAGAAGCTGCGGGGGTGGCCGATTTGGATGCAGTATGGGCTCCGGAAGCGGCTGGTGAGGCTTATGAAGGGGTGGAAGGGGCGGCAGGTCGAGCAGCCGAGCGAGGGGAAGTTGGGCGAGTCAGGGGTGTTTGTTGGTTGAGGGGTTGAGAGGGCGTGGTGTAGGATTTATAAGAGCTTTTATGTATTCTTCTGCGGTGACTGCCTGGCCAATTTATCGAGTTTTTCTTAGGTTCCTGTGGCGTTCTGGGCTTTGCGTTCTTGGCTAGAGGGGTTGGGAGTGCCCGATCAGTGGAAGCGTTAGTGGTTGAGCGTGAGAGATTTCTTGAGTAACCTATCTCAACTCAGATTCTGATGAGGGTTTGCGATTACGCCAGAATATCATAATGCCCACTAACTTATTACCTCCCATCCTCGAATCATTAACCCTGCATCAGCTCCTCCCCCTCGAAATGGTATGAGATGAGACAGAAGTCTAATAGCTGTTACGATTAGGGAACAGCAGTACAAAATAACAATAAGGCCTCCGCCATAGGATGACTACAGAATTATAGCGACAAGAAAGAGAGGTAAACTTGTTTCATTCGTCAAATCCTAAAGATGCCATGTAGGTTTTGTACGAGATCTGAAGTGCTTCAAAAACAATTATGTACAGTTCTCCCGAGTATCTAAAGGCCTTCAGAAGATAATAACTGGAACATCATAAACTGAAGTTGTGAATAAATTTAACAGACTTTAGAAATCGCTTATTCCCGCCAAGGCCGCCAAAGCATGGCAATCGTCATCCCGCTTCTTGTCAAGAATCCCCCTGTCTGCTGCCAACAATGAATAGCCAAATACCAATGCGATTCCCGGAGTGCGTCGCTCTACTATTTCACCCCAAACCCTTACCTTCGCCCTTACTACCTCCAAATTCCTGACCAAAATACTCTATACAAAATACATTAATTCCACCCAACATCCGCCTCAAGCACCGCACTCATGTGCCTTTTCACCACAACCAACGACCCCTCCATCCACCACGGCGTGACGGACCCGCCGCCGCACCACTCACGTTACTCCGCACACCCACCCCCAGGCGTTGTGCGCCTGCCTCGTGGCTCGTCACACTCATACCGCGAATACGACACCTACCGCCGCAGCTCGCATTCGTTGCGTGAGGCCCCGCGCACCGAGTATAGGAACAGTCAACCGAGGATCGAGCACCATTCGCCTAGGAGCAGCGTAAAGAGAGTCGAGTATGTGAGAGGGAGTCAGCCTAGTGTGGATCAATATCGGAAGAGCGTTACCTATGTCAGGCAGTGAGGGGTGTGGAGAGAAGAGGAGGCTCTTCAACATGTTTATGGACATCAATGGGGCATTGTGTTTACAGTTGGGCTTGCGGTCATAGGCTCAGATATGACGCATTATGAGAAGATGGCCTGATAGTAATACCCCTCCCTATTTAGAGTAGAGTCTAGTTTCAGGCTGGTATAGCGGACTTAGCGTCAGGAAATGATAGACGCATACTTTCAGCCACCAAAGAGGAGTAGCAATTTTATGCAGCAGAGAACCAGTGCGCAACCAGTTACCAAACCATGTTCAATCTCTTTAAGATTGTGTAATTTGTATTTCAAGTGCAGCAACCAAAAGCTACCGTGGACTCTTCATCTCAGTAGATGGTCAACTGTACCAAACGCGTGAAGTTCATAATATTCGCAAACGACGTGTTCCTTCCGTCTAGTATTTTATCCAGCAAAGTCAGCCATATCACCAAAATTTACAATTGCAGTGAACTCTTATTCTAATAAGCTTCCTTAAATGTTTTGCATGAAGCTCGCGACGGCATCTTTACATCGAAATCTTTCTTGGAATTAAAACGGATGGGTTTGCATAAGAACTAGTGTGCAAGACGTACACAAGCCAAGGCAAGTGTCTATTACACATTATTTACGGGTACAGTCAAATCTCTTTAATACAATACCGTTTGTTCGGCCGAGCATATCGTAATACCAATGGTATTGTTATATCAAGAGTCACGTATAGGGTGAATAAGTAGGAAAAACGGGATTTAATACTAAAGAGTGTCGAACGGGCACGTCAAGAAGGAGAACTCTGTCGAATTGATGCAGGCCGTTAAGCCTCAATATATACAGTCAAGTGAAATAGCCGAGACACCCCTAATCTATACACTAGGACGACGATCACAATTAGCGCGTCGTTCGACAATATCTACCTCACGGGTCCAATAGGGCTCTTTCCCATACAAATTCTCTACTTTTTATACCGATATTGGTGGTAGGTGCATAACGATATTGTCAAAAGTCAAATTATCATAATATTATACCAAAAAAAGCTTGATCAAGGGGTTTAGATCGTAATATAGAAGGCAAACCTAAATAGGAACCCAATTAGTGCGAGTGTTCGCGCCGGTCCAAACAGATCACTGGCCAAAGACACGAGGAATATATCTCGCAGTTGATATATATCTCGCAGTCGATATATATCTCGCGGTTGATATAGGACAGCGGTAGCGGGACACCCCTAATTGGTATACAGACACCCCCACCGGTTGAGTTTACTTCCTTCCTGATTAAGTTAGAATATCACGTAAATTTATGTTGTTTGCATCTGTATGAGACCCAAAGCATTACCTCACATTTGCCTTACCTATCCCCACCACTACTATGGCCCTTAACCCACCCCCCCCCAGAAGGTATACGACTTTCCGGAGCTTACAATTAATAATATTAGTAAGTTTATAAAAGGCCAAGGCTATGCGGTTACGACTTTCCGATCTAAACCCGATAAGCAGATACTACCTAGTGCACAAGGGAGACTAT
>Ga0307515_10002320_pt1 | contig 41551 bp, 22 predicted proteins | sample 17_EM_MG_FD_194513 | JGI IMG/M metagenome (GOLD analysis project Ga0307515, IMG submission 194513) | Populus trichocarpa ectomycorrhiza microbial communities from riparian zone in the Pacific Northwest, United States - 17_EM | ecosystem: Host-associated > Plants > Roots > Unclassified | place... | reverse complement strand
GTTTAATAACTATGCTTGAGAATATTTTTCATCTAGAAATAGTGTTTTAAAAGGTGTAGAGAATCTCATTCTCTTTTAAATAATCATTGAAATATTTGGTCAAATATTAACCATCTCGATCCAATCGAAGTTTTTTAATACTTATTACAATTTGTATTTATATTTTATTATAGTTTATATTGAACTTGAGCATTTTAAATTTGGGTATATACAAACCATTTGTATAATTACCAGATCCATAAAAACATCATTATTATAAAAGAATAACATTTATTGTCAATAATAGATTCAAATCCATTTAATACTAAATAAAATGAAAACAATGTCTTAATATATTGGAACAAAATAACAATTATAAAGTTCTAGTATCAACCCATTAGACAAAACAAAATAACTAATTCCTACAACTAATGCATTATTAGTTCCTACAGATAATGCAACAACCCTTATTTTATTACTAAGTCGTAGGTTTATTTTGCCTTCAACTAATCTTATACTTTAGTTTCTTCATGCAATTGCAAATATGAAAACCATATTTGGTATCTAATGCCCAAGAACTACAATGCAAAGTTGTAAAATGGTTTTCAATTATAAACATGTCTAAAGGAGAAGCTTCATTAAGCTTCATTGTTTTTACAGTTGCAAGGTATTCCTTGTCATTTCTCTTCTAATGTTCTTTATTGTCACAATGATGATAAGTGCCCATGTCTTTGTTTATGCCTCCAATATGTTCGTTTTCTTTAAAGACAACATTCTTATTCTTCTTATCTTTTTTCTTAGACATTCTAAAAGACTAAATTAGAAGAACTGAACCTTTTTCCTGCTTAAAGGCCCTTTCATCAGTTTTAAGTATATTAAGTAATTTTGATAATATAATATCTAACTTGTTTATATGATAGTTCATATTGAATTGTGAAAAGCTTTAGGGTAATGACTACAAGACCAAGTCAACATTTAACTCATAGTCCATGACAAAACCCCATTGGCCCAATTTCTCAATATAGCCAATCATTTTCAAAACATGGGTGTTCACTGAAGAACCCTCTATCATCTTGCAGTGGAACAATTTCTTGGAGGTCTCATACCTCTCAGTCCTACTAGCCTTATCAAACAATTCTCATGTTACCTTTGAAGTTCGGGTGACATACTGGCTAACATAAAAAATACAGTTTGTTCATTGTCATCATGATGTTCATTCCTAACTTCTTCTTCAACATCATTAGCATAGGCATTTGAAATTGGATTTTTCAAGAACATGTAATATTTTTTTCTTGCTTGAGAACAATTCTCACATTTTAGTGTCAGTCTAAGAAATTTAGTCCAGTCAATTTGTTAGCATCAAGTATGCTTCATAGGGATATGCTGCTACTTATTTTATCTATCAACCAATTAATGTAAAGAGAGCAAGTATTAGTTTCATGCATACATATTTAATTTCAAATTTAGATAAGGTCTTTAATTCTAATTTAGTCTCCCACTATTTTTCTTGCAAATTAATAGCTCTCTCTATTAATACAAGAAATCTCTTTTAGATTTTCCTAGTGGGTTATGATCTTATTTAATTTATCTGATTTTGAGTGACTCAACAAATCAAAATAAATTAAATTAGATAGATAATATAATGTATTAATCACATCTTTATGTGACTCCTATATCACTTAGGTAAAAATTCTTTATCTAAACATATCATATATATTTCGCCTAACTTCATATGATCATAAGTGATACATTCAAATCATACAAGTTAGTTAAGTAAGATCCAATTTTATAGCATTAAACATATTCGATTAATGATAATCTTGAGCGACTCAACAAATTATCCATGAATAGAACTTTTTTTTTATGCATATAAAATTGGAAGGCAACTATTCATGTTCTCAACATGTACTTAATATATTAATGAGAGATTTATTATCAATTAATTAGGTCTCATACATAAGATGATATAACATATATACATTGCATACATAACAATTTATATATAAACACACACCCCTAGTATGTCATTCTAATTGGATGATTATGAATATATCTAAGCTAATTTTCTCGAGCAATTGAAGGGAATTAGATGGTCAAATTCTAGGTAGCTGTAATAAGTTTTCATAAGTTCACCACAAGCATTTTGATTACATTATAATTTCCTATCTAGATTTCTAAATTTCTAAATTACATAACATTTATATAATTAATTAAGAAACCATAAGTTATATTCTAGGGGAATTAGATGAGAAAAAAATTAGAATCTAGAAGAAAAAATAGAGATAAGACAAGACATACATGCCCTATTTAATAAAAATCACAACCATAAAATAAAAATACAATCACATTGGTCTTTAATGTCCACAATCACTCATCATCCATAAAATATTTTAATATACATAATTAAAATATATTGCATATTATTCTAATTATTGACTTTATGTGCAATTTAAAATAATATTTTTAACACTTAGAAATATCCAATCAAATTCAATTTGATAATTTCCTAAAAAAAAAAATTTGGCTTAAAAACTCTCATTAAATTAGAAAAACTATTTTTCTAAAATTTAATTAAACCATTTAATTAAATAAATCATAATCCCATTATGATATTATAAAACTAAAAAAAATAAATTAAACAATTTAATTCATTCATAATCCTATTAGAAAAAAATTGTCCTGTTCTTATTTAATTTTATATTTTTTATCAAATAAAATTAATTTTAGAAATATTTAGAGGGTGTTTTTTATAATATTTATAATTAGTTATTATTTTTTTTTTATTATCATTAACTTTTTATTTTATAATTATATTATTAATCTAACCAAATTTATTATTTATCGTTTTATTTTATAATAAGGCAGCGTTTGTTTAGGCGGTTGCATCTGCGTTTTACTTAAAATGCAGATGCAACATTTTTGGTTAAGGAAAAAAAGCAGTTTACTGTTCATGGGTTCCACGGTAAATTGCGTGCGAAACGCAAGGAGAAGGAAAGCAGCAAGGTTCTGCTTCTTGCGTGGATGAGAAGTTCAACCATGCTCCACTGTTCAGTGAACAGTGGAGGCATGCTCCATTGTTCCGGCCGGACCGGGTCTGGTCCAAAGCGCAAAATGCATTGAACCGGGTCCGACCCAGTAAAATAAAAAAAATTATTTTTTATTTTTTAATTGTGTTTTATTCAAAAAACTAGTGTTTAACATTATTCAATGACACTACATAAATTAGACGGAGATCACTTGATGACGTAGCATTTGTAGAATTTGATCGCAATCCCAATTTTGTTCCTGATTATATTTAACCTGAAGTTGTTGCGCGTTTAAGAAACCAAGAAAACTGTAGTATTGTCGGATGTATTTCATACGTGATGAAATTGTAGATAATTTGATTAAACAATAAAAAATATTTTATATAAAGTATTATTTATTTTATAATGTAATAGCAATAGTTAAAACTACAATATTTAAATTAAAATCATCAATATATATATATAACCTCAATTTGAAAAATAATTTTTTAACTAAACATATTAAACTACTTTTTTTTTAATCTCAATTTCAACCATAGTTTTAACCAAACATACATAAATATCAAATTAACTTTTATCAAAAATATTTTTTATAAAATATATTTTTTTAAATCACAATAATTGCATTCCAAACACTCTTACAACACGTTTGGGAACGCGGCTGCGGCTGCGTTCCCAAAAAATTTGAAATTTGTTTTTTACTAAAATTTAATATGGTTTGAATCGTTTTGATGTGCTGATATCAAAAATAATTTTTAAAAAATAAAAAAATATCATTGACATGTATTTTAGCACGAAAAGTTATTTGAAAAGCACTCGCAACCACACTGCCAAACATGCTTTTAATCAAATAGGTACAAATTTTTGTTACCATTTTAGAAACGCCATAGCTGAACCTTTTTATTTTATTTTTTTACACGTCTACTTTCAATTCATTTCAAGTCTGAGCAACAAACACAAATCCCTTCGAATCAAATCCAACTCACTCTCTCTCGTCTCTACCCAACCGAGCCTGTAAAATTCTTTCTTAGAGAAATTTAAACAACAACAACAACAACAATGCGTCTAGTTCTTCAACTACAATCCCTCTCTCTTCAATCCCTGTAATACAAGATCTTTAAAAAGAAAGAAAGAAAGAAACAAAAAATGTCAAAGAACTTCGTGAGAGAGAACGTGCCTCTCTCTCGATTCGGTGTTTTAGTCGCACAATTAGAATCCATAGGAGCCTCCGCTTCCCAACAATCCCCTGACCCTCTCCTCTCTTTCGATCTCCTCTCCGATCTCCTCTCCGCCATCGATGAAGAGCCACGGGTCCTTCCCTTCCCTTTCTCTCTTCTTTTATTAAAACGCCTTGTTTTTTAATTCTTCGAAAATCTGCAGGTCTTTAGTTTTTTTTTTGTTTTACGGTGCGTTTTGGATTTTCTTTGAATTATCGTTTTGTTTTTTTGGTTTAATAATGTCAGGAATCTATTTTGTTATGGCAAAGAAAATGCGAGGATGCATTGTATTCATTGCTCAAGCTTGGCGCGCGGCGGCCAGTGCGGCATTTGGCATCAGTGGCAATGGCTAAGATCATATCTAGAGGGGATAGTATTTCGATATACTCCAGAGCGAGTAGTCTCCAAGGGTTTCTTTCTGATGCTAAGAGAAGCGAACCTCAAAGAGTTGCCGGTTGGTTCAAAATATCACTTTTTTTTCTTGGATATGGAAAATTATGATATAAATTTACTTCTAGCATTTTATGCAAGTTGATCGTAAATTGAATTCCCCCCCCTATCAATGGATACATTTTTCAGTGTTGAAACTCCTTGCTAGCTGTTTGTATTTATTGCAGTAATTGTATGCGTGCTGCTTACTTTTCGGGCAACTAAGTCTTTCCTGAGTGAAATGTCAATCTTGTCACTGGGACAGGACGACATTGGCTTAGATGTATGTTTGAAGTCTGAACGGGTAAGATTAGGTCTTATTGCAGCATCTAGAATTTTCGGGAGTTTTGGGGAGTTGTGGGCAATGTTGTCAAGAGATGCTCCAGGCGAGGCGAGGCGAGGCGAGGCCCCAGTGCCTTTATTAGCCTCAGGCGTTGGGTTTCAATGAAGCATCGCCTAGGCGAGCGCCTTGCAAGTGGGTGCAAGGCATCAAGGCTAGTGCCTGCTTGAAGTTCCTTTTCTGTTGGATTTTTTTTAACTTATTTACGTTTTGACGTATTTGTCATTTTTTTTTTAATTTACCACAAGAAACAAATTAGGGGTATTTTGTAAAAAAAAAAAACAAAGATTAGGGTAAGAAAATAATAAAAAAAATCATTAAAGCGGGAGACAAACAGATAATGAAGGGCACTTAGAAGAGAAACACCAGCCACACTTTCTTTTTTCAATAGTGGGAGTCGGAGAACAACACATCTGTACAAGTGTAGTATGGTTTGAGAGATGAGGACTTGGATTATAATCATGAAACAGAGGATATGAAGGATTCAAGTGAAGGAGAAGAAAGCATGGAAGAAGATGTTTTTGAAGATTAATGAATAAAGATGATGATATTTAATTTTGCATTTTAATCTATTTGGCTACTCACTACTTTAAATTATCTTATTTTGTTTTAAAGGTGAAAAACATAACTTTATATGACTATGTTATGGTATTTTATATTTTCTTTTGATTTTCTATTGATCTAATCTTAACTGGGAAGATATATATATTTTAGATTTATATAATATAATATTACGTATATATTTTTTTTATTTATAGCATATCGCCTTGGTTCATTTGGGCGAGCGCCTAGTGCCTTGGGCATTTTACAGGCTTAGTGCCTTTTGCCTTTGACAACACTGGTTATGGGATAAGATATTGGTGTAGTGCTAACACTATTGTGGGATAAGATCTTAGTGTAGTGCTTAAAGTGTTTTCAAATAGTTTTTTAGTAGATAGCAGAAAGATTTGAGAATCCTTTTGAATGGATTTTTTTTTCTTGGATGCCAAAAAATGATTTGTATGCATTCGTGCAATGGCTTTCATTGTGCTAGTTATGGTGCTTTTTACAGAAGTTGTAGATGGCACTTTGAGTGATTCAGGGGATGTAGTTGTGGTCTTTGAAATCCAGGGATTACATATGGGTTAATGCACAATTTTCCCCCCCAAGGATTCAACATTTGGGTGAATCTCTAAGAGTCCCCAATACCAGTCTCATGAGACCATGGAGTTAATTTCATATGTAACCACCCTCCACCCAAAACCAACGTTTCCTTAATGCAAATAAAAGCTGATACTTATTTCATTTTTCTACACTTTAAATTGTACAAAGCACCCATTTATATTTTTATAAAATGGAAAAAGGTAAAGCTTTGGATTTGGACTTCTCCAAAGTCCTAAACAAGGAGTGTCCATGTCTTTTTTCATTTTTTTTTTTAAATCTTTTAGATTCTTCTTGACATCCAATAGTAGGGTGTGAACTTTTGGAAGCATCTTTTTTATTTATTTATTCCTGCAAGGCTTTCCATTCTCTTCTCTGAACTTGATTCCTTGTAGTTAATTTTATTTGGAAAGTCAAGATGCCATCGTTGGTATGTCAGTGCTTTCACATGGGCAATGTTGAATTGTAAATTAGTAAGAAGGATTTATTGTAATATAGAAGGCGGTATAAGGCTGTCTTCCTTGTGCTCTGTGTTTCATAACAGTGGGGAGATTTGGAGTAGGTCATTTGCTCTTTGCAATGAGCAATGCGTTTGCACCATTAGGGTGGAAGGCTTATTGCTGCTGCACTTGGTGGGTTTTGGGAGGAGAAAGGATTGTAAAATTTTGTGTAGTTGTGCGATGTTTGCAGTTCCTTAGTGTTTGTTAGAGAGGAATTCTAGAATTCTTAAGGATTTTTCCATCTTCAAATCTTTATAGTGTAATGCTTTAAGGGCTTTCTAGGAGAACTTTTCTAGCTAAACTTTAGCAAGGCGCGAAAGCCTGTCTTTTTGTCAGCATTATTCCTTACATTTTACTTTTTTTTTTTGCACAATGCCATAATCTTCTAGTGTTTTTCAGATTTCATTTCTTCTAGTGTTCACAAATAAAAGAAGCTAAATAGTTCATGTTGGGTAACTATTTTATATGAATGTTACTATATCATACATAAATTTAGATGTTAAGCAGCACCCAACTCTCTGTCTAACCTATAGAAAAACTATTTGCTCTTCCCTGGCATTCTATCAGAAACCTTTTATTTGTATAGGATTAGAATTTAGCTATAAAAAGTGTGTTACATTATTGCAGTCAGTTAGTGAAGCATTTTACCCTTTCACCTTTTCTTATTTGTTAAACTTTTATCGTTTGATCTTCATCATGTTTTTGAATATTTGTAGGTGCTGTGCGATGCTTGGGAGAATTATATCAGCATTTCGGAAGAAAAATTACCTCAGGATTGCCTGAAACAACTATTATTGCCTCAAAACTTATGAAGTTTCATGAGGTAGTCCAGCTCAATGTGTTATATGTACATATTGACCTTTACCTTTTCTTTTGCTAACCTTATTGCACATTGATATAGGTGTTTATCCTCTCTTACATGCCTTAGTATGGAAGTCTTTTCTCCTTGTGTAAGATTTAGGCCTTGAAATTTTTAAATTGAAAGCTGCTGCAAAAAGGTAGTCAGAGACAGAGGTTGTCTGTCTAAAGTAGACCAATGGAATAGAATAGTTAGGACTATGCAAGAGGATAGAACTTTACGTGTTGTTCTGGTTGCTATGCCACTTGATTGACACTTTCCTTCTTCAGATTGAGATTCTCAATGTGAGTAGTAGTGTTAGTTCCTTTGGTCAATAGATAAAACATCACAAGTCTGGGGCTTGTAGAGGAATCTTCTAGTCTAATGGAGGCTTGTTCTCTTCCACTTTGGATGAAAGTCACTTGGATGCTTTGAAACCCTTTTCTTGAATGCTCAAGGAAGTAAGGTTGGCTAGCATTGCTCTGCCTTTTTAAGTGGTTGACACTTAATATTAATGAGATGCTCTAAGCTGGACCACCTCAAAATTGATAGATGGATAGATCTGATTTGGTAGATCAACTATATGAAAAAAAGAAAAAGAAAACTTAAAATGCATGATTTATCCAGCTTTTTAATGTACCAAAGTTATCATATATTTGATTTTTTAGTGAGATAAGATCTAATGCCTCACAATTTAAATTTTGGGTTGTTGATTCAATAGTTTTTGTCATGAGAACCTTAATGAAAGCAACATGTTAAATATTAACTACCATTGATTATATTATATAATCTTATCTAACTTTCTTGCAAAAGTGAAGCAATTAGCGTATCCAATGTTATATTCTTAAATCCCAAGAGAATTGAGGATTATTCGTTTCATTAATTTATTATTTAGGATCACACCAAAGTTAGTGATTTGTTAGGTAGTTTGCTTGAGAGGGATATTTGTGAGGATTGGAAGTGGTATGAATTAATGGAATGGCAAATAGCCCTTCTAAGTCTTGCAGTATTTGGAGAGAGAAATTGCAAAGGCATTTGAAAGCATTGAGCATCCCTTTAGTGAGTGAGTTGAGGCGTGAAATAATTATTAAGCAACTGGTTTGCCGTGTGCTAATTTTGACTTGAATTTTTATTTCCTTGGGCTTCTTGGAATTTCTGAACTCTTATGGTTGTCTGAAATCCTTAAATCATATTTGATCTCTATTTACTTGGCTGAAAAAACTGTTTTAATTATCACAGGGGTAGTTTTCTTTATTCTTTTTGCTTCTTAACTGTTCATTTATCTGTAACTATGCTTTTGGATATGTTAAACTCTAGGATTTTGTGAGACAAGAGGCTCTACTGATGCTTGAAAAAGCTTTGGAAGGGTCTGGTGGTAGTGCTGCATCTACAGCATATACGGAGGCATTCCGTCTCATCACACGTTTTGCTATAGGAGATAAATCATTTGTTGTTAGAATAGCTGGAGCTCGTTGTCTGAAGGTATTTGCTAGCATTGGTGGACCATGCCTAGGAGTTGGTGAAATTGAGAATTCAGCTTCTTATTGTGTCAAGGCAGGTTTTCCTTAGTGATGTTTTCCTTGTTATTTTACCTTCCAGACATTTAATATTTAAGAATCTGATGTTATGAAGATATGAAAATTTCTGTCGCTCTTAGTAGGCCCTTGAGGATCCTGTATCACTTGTCAGGGATGCATTTTCTGAAGCACTAGGCTCATTGCTAGCTCTTGGAATGAATCCAGAGGCTCAGGTATTCATAAAACATGTGATTCTTGTCATGTCTCTTTTTTTGGCCCCCATTTTCCCTCCTTCTTTTCCTTTCTGCTATCTCATAGTTTGTTGTCTTTTACTAGGTTCAACCCAGGGGAAAAGGTCCTTTTCCTCCAGCAAAAAAACTAGAAGGTGGTTTGCAGAGGCATTTGGCTTTGCCCTTCACAAAAGGTATTCACTTGACCACCCAGTATACATTTGACAGGTGTTGGCACCTTCTTATTTTCTTCCGAAATCATGTTTATTAAATCACAGTCTTGGTGTAATATGTATAGATGGTGTTTTATTTAGTACGGGGTATTTCAAGTTTTAGGATTGAATATGGAGCAACTGATTTCCAGTGGAGAAAGAGTTCTATATTTTCCAAGATCTGAATTTGGTTAATTTGAAAAATCAAGTGATGGTGCTTATAATTTTGAATTGAAACTTGGTTTTGCTGTTCTGTTTTGTCTTTGGTTATTTATCACTTCTATGTTTTGGTCTTCTTTATGATGGCTTGGATAGCCTGTGAGTAGCTCATCTAAAAGTTGGTGCGTGTCTACATGCTTATTGGCTTTCTACAACTACTCACAAACAGTACAAATTGCAGTGAGTGGAACTCGGTTGAAGGATGTGCGAATTGGCATAACCTTATCTTGGGTTTACTTTTTACAGGTATTTTTTAACAAAACTTACCTTGAAAAATCCTAGCCCCTCTTTCTCCTGTTTTCTCCTGTCTTCTTCTTCTTCTTCTTCTTCTTCTCTCTCTCTCTCTCTCTCTCTCTCTCTCTCTCTCATGCTTCTACTGTGCTATCTATTTTCTTGGTTGCCCACCCTTTGGTTTAATTTAAAATATTTCTTTCTTGATTAAAGTCTAATGTTAGAAAATTTAATGAATGAAATATTTACTAGAATTTTTATTCATAGTCTATTGTTGAACATCATCAATTTATCAATATAATTATTGCCCAAATATATTGCCCAGTTATCTTATTGGAGTGTTGCCTAATAGTTGAGCTTGGTTTGAAGTGTGAGCTTTAGTTAATCTCAACCTTGTTATTTGGTTTCTAACTTTGTTTTTTCCTCCTTAAATTATATATTGCAGGCAATTCGTCTAAAGTATCTACATCCAGATAGCGAGCTTCAGCAGTATGCTTTGCAGGTTATGGAGATGCTTCGCTCAGATACTTCTGTTGATGCTCATGCACTGGTATTTGTTTCACAGAATTTTCATGTTTGTTCACAGAAATTGCATATTTGTTTCTTAATCTTTTTTGTAAGTAGGATGTTTGATGAAGAGATAATGCTGTGCTGTTTTTTTATTGTATTCTTTTGACAAAGTGGAATATATATTAAACATAGGGAAAGCTGAAGTGGGACATGGCTTAGTTCTTCCTATTCTTTTGATTTTTTTGTATGCTGTTCTGCTATCTGACGTTTCAATTCCATATTGCAATTTGTTTTTGTTGTCAAAGAATTTGTTAGTATTTTTGCAATTTAGTGGTGTTTATCTTCTAGCAAATACCTGTTTTAAAATAACTTTGGAATACCATGCTTTTGTTATGGGGATGAGAGGAACTCAAGGATAGTGTTTGCTATGCTTCATGTCAATGTTTTATGGAAGAGAAAGTAGTTTCGAACTAGTTGAATAAATATTAACTTAAAGTAGTGTAAAAGTAGTTTGTTAAATAAATGCTGAATTAGGATTCTCAAATTCTGTGAGTTGCTGGCTTTTGGATTTGTAATTGTAGGCTTTTGGTACAACTATGATCTGACATAGTCTTATCAGAGTGGTCGGATATACTGGCATCTGACAATAAGGCTATCATAATAGATTTTTTTTTTCATTTCTAGTTTGTAGACAGGAATAAAATCAAAACAAGTTGAAAGAATGCAAGTTACTGACTCTGCATCTAGAGCTTGGTTTGTAGCATTCCATGCTATCAAAATACTTACTAACTAATCTCATTTGGTGTTTTGAAGGCTTGCATTCTTTACGTCCTCAGAGTTGGTGTAACTGATCAGATGACTGAACCTACTCAAAGGGGCTTTTTAGTTTTCCTAGGAAAGCAGGTATGCTGAAGCAAATTTGAACAAGGTAGATTTATCATGAGCTGGTTCTTGTCTTGATTCTGTTCTCTTGGAAACTTGCAGCTTGAGTCTTCTGATGCCACTCCTTCCATGAAAATTGCTGCTTTACGTACATTGTCATACACTTTGAAAACATTGGGCGAGGTCAGACATTACTATACTGTTCATATAAAATGGTTCCTTCTGCTTTCTAATGCACTGTCAAAATATGGTCAACATAATTTGAATAATGATGGTCCCTTGATTTGATTGGGAAGGTGAAACTTTTTAACAGTACTATTTTAGCTTGACGACATATACAAGCTCTACCTTTTCTTGAAAAACAGATCTGCTCCAGCCCTGGCGGCTGTTGCATCTCTTTTTTTTACCCTCCTTTACCCTTTATCTGTTCTCTTGTTTAGATCCCCTAATTCCCTTCCATTAAATTTGCTTCTCCTTGTTCTTTCCCTCTAATGTCACTTCTGTCTTCTGTCTATCCTCTGCTTGCCTCCCCTTTTACCTGTCTTGGTTAGTTGGGAACATCAAAGCTGTTTCAATAGTTACTTGCAAGTCTCTTCTGTTCACCAAACAGCTGTTGTGTTATGATGATCTCTGTCTTGAACATCCATTGTTATTGTAACAACCCCGTTTTCTACCAACACATTAATCTATACAATGATGGATGAGCATAAAATCTGGAATTTTTTTTATACATATGTTGTAAGCTACATATAATCTTATCCAAATTTCTATTGAAATTTCAACAGAGTCTCCTCTAAACTGAGAGATCCTAAGTTATCGACATGGACCTGTTTCACTTCTATTTCAATCTCCATTATCGATCTAATCATCCTGGATCAATTCCACAATTTAACACCATCAAGAATAGACCATATCTATTCTTTTGATCCATCATTTCATACTACAATCAATAAACACAACATATTCATCACACAGTAACTAATCAATAATTATAAGGTAAAAGAATCATAATTTAAATCTCATGCATTTATAATTGTAAAGAAAAAGAAGGATTGATTTAAGAATCTCTAAAGTCATAGTTTAATAAATTTAGCTGATACATGCATCCTAATATTAAAATTTACATACATACCAAAAGAACATACTCAAAATTAGAAAAGGAGTTTATGTTTTCCTTAATTACAACTTTAATAACTATTTAACAAAACTACAAAAGTGATATACTGCATATCATGAGCTTGTGAAGATCCTGTAAACAATTTAGTTTATAACAATTAGCAATAACTAAAATATGTTATAGCAAGATAAAGAAATCTTCTACTTAATTTATACATAGACAATCAATTATTAAACCATTCTTTTTTTTTCTTTGCGGAATCAATTCGTATCTTGGTTGTCAACTAAATTGACATCTTAAGTACTACGCTAGTGCTAGTCAATTTCATATTTCTAGTCATCAAATCAAATTGATGCCTTTAGTTCTACTCCAAGTACTAGTCAATTTCATATTCCTGGTCATCAAATCAAATTGATGCCTCTAGTACTACATTGAGTACTAGTCAATTTTATATTTTAGTCATCAATCAAATTGATGCCTCTAGTACGATACTGAGTACTAGTCAATTTCATATTCCCTTCTAGTATTCATCTCTCATCCCATACAACCAAATACATCGAATATTTACGGAAAAATAAAGAATTATCATTAATAGCTCTAGCATGTTTATAATAGAGGAGTCAGTCTCCTACTTGCTGCTCGTGAAGGTCCTGCCTTGTTGCCTTGGAATCCTGCTCCAGCAACCTCTCTTGTATCAACAGGTATACACATCACTCCCCATTTAGTAATGCAACCTCTCTTGTATCAACAGGTATACACATCACTCCCCATTTAGTAATTCAATGTAAGTTCACCCACAACTTAATCATTAATAACAATTTAGCTTATAATAAAAATTCCACTCTCAAAACCTCTATCATTTAAGTCTTTTATCAAAGGAAAGATTTTTTAGAGTCGGCTACTCTAGTCGTTTTTACTTATCCCCTAGAACACTGGTTACTGTTTTGATTATATCTGAAGCTATAAAATTCGGTTTTGGGTATGGTTTGTTTCTTCTGAAAGCTAAGATACTCCAATACAACTTTGCTGAAGGAAATAAAACCCAGTTCTGCCATTAACACATCAAAATCTATCTGTTATCACAACATGTAAGACTGTCCAGTAAGGTTCCAGTCCGACCTCCCCTTAGATTTTTTCCCATATCTGGAGTTTTGTAACTCCAAATTATGCAAGGTCAGTTTCATTTGAAAGCTAATATCCCTAACTACAACTTTTGTGAAGAAACCGCCTGGAACTTGAGTGACAAATCTGTCCAGTTTCAAATCTAAGGTTTCTAACATGCAGCCAAGTATTTTCCTTCATTTTCCTTCCTATTCAAGACAAGTATCTCTCTTCCACATGTCTTATAACATCATTAAACACAACCTCCCCATCAATCAATTAGTCCATTTCACATCCTACTTGAAATAATTAAAATTCTCTCAAAGAAACATATTCATTTTCTTTAACATTTCTTCATCAAACCATAATTCAACACAACACAAATTCTGTAATTCTTACGAAGTCTCAATGTTTGTAATTTAAGGCATAAACAACCTTTTCATTACAATTTAAATACAAGATTTCCATTTCTTTTCAATTCATTCTCCACATCTCAATACATGCTATTATAAGTAAACAAATAACATATATACATTGTTCTAATTTTCCTAATTCTTTCCCTTTATGGTCGGCACCACCCCCTTCAATAGCACTAGGATTTCTCTTCATTTGTGTATATTCTAAGTTATTTTCATTCATCTCTATACCAATTACATCAAACAAAATAAATTTCTCATTTCCCTCACATTTCAATATAAACCCTAACTTAAAACTTACAATTTAGGTATAAATTCCTAATTGAATTCATTTAGGCATGCATATTTAAGTCTAATGCCACTAACCTCGTGATAAAATGGTTTTTGAATCGTAATTAATTGAATTTTTCCTACACTTCTCCCTTTTTCCTCTCCTAGGCCGAAATTGGCTTTATATGGAGGATGGATTTTTTCTTCTTCAATTCTCTCAATTGAATTGATACCTAGTCATTATTCATGTCATTAAACATTATTCCATCACAAATTTAACATTTTAACTATCGAATTTATGAAATTCAACATCTATGCAACACTAACACATTCATCCATTCACATAGTGCATAATCATTTAAAACCAAACATTTTAAATGAGTTTCTCACCTTAATTGAATGCTAATCCAAGTGGGAGATTGCAAGAACAAGCTAAGTTCCCTTCCCTCCTCCTTTTTTGCTCCTAAGCTCCCTAACCCTAACTTTTAACTCTTTAGAAACCCACTAAACCACCTAATTTCTTCTTTTGATCACTCAACAACTCTTTTAATCACTCTTTGCTAACCTTTTCCAAGTGATTTCATCAAGAGATGGAGAAGAAAAAATAAAAAATCCATGCCCTTCTTCCTTTGGTGAGCTGTCGGCCTTAAGAGTGAGAAAGAGAGATGTATTTATAGGTTGATCTTTTGGAATTTACACTTTTACCCACTATATTTCATATTTTGATTTTAACCCCACCAATTTCTAACTAGTCCTTCTCCTAAAATTTAATGCTTTTACATCTTCTCATTTCATTAGATTTCATCCCTTTTCTTTAAATTAAATTTCTTTGACTTTTTATTTAACCCATTTCATTACCGGGTCAAGAATTTTTTTTTTTGGTTTCAATTATTTTAACCAGGGGTTTACAATTATAACCTTCTTTTAATCAATCAGATCAGAAGTGAGCCCTTTGGTAGAGCAGTCTTGGTCTCTTTTTTATGTGTTAACTCTTGACTTGTTTTTAGTCTCTTTTCATAATACCTTTTAATTTGTACCAGCAGGTTTTCTTTGATGGTATAATTGAATTACATACTGCTATTATTAACCATATCTTGGTTTTAGCATGCTTATCGTTGCTGGTCCCTAGTTTTATCATTCTAATATCTCCATTTCAATCAAGAAGTGCATCACTTTAGCATGTTGATTTGAATTTGATGGCAGAAGCTTTATGCTTGTTTTTCCTACTAATAAAGTACGCTTTTTGTGAATTACTTGTTGGTGATTAATACTACATGAAATCCCAGGATTGGAGACTGTTATGCTGTTTTATGTACATTTTTGTTTATATGCATAATAATAGTATTTTTTAACGTGGAACTTGACCTGTTTATTTTTCAGGTTCCATTAGAATTCAAGGAACTCTTTGACAGCACAATTGTTGCTGCAGTATCTCATTCTTCTCAACTTGTAAGGATTTCATTATGTCTTACTCTTTAAATCTTATTATAATTCTTCAAATAGTTTTTCTGTAAATTTTTTGTAAAGTTATTTCAAACATCCTCTTGTTTTATCTAGTTGTCAAACAGATGGTAAAGTCCCCACTTAAATGTTGTGACTGTTGTTTGACTAGAATTACTACCCTTACCTTTCTTATGGCCTTATCATGATCTGAATTATGGTTAATTTAAATTGAAGATACTGAATGTTAGGATTGTGTCATCATAGTGCAGGACAAAGCTGTTTCGCGAAGGAAAAGTGGTGGAAATTATGGTGGTTATGAATGAGAGACCAGTTATAAATTTTTATTAAAAGAACATTGACTTCAATGAGACAAGGAAAAGAGCAAAATAAAGAATAAAAGCAAGAAGAAGAGATGAACTAGATGCATGTGGCATCTAAACAACTATCAAAATATGAGCTTGATATAAGCTTATCTATAAACTCAATGTCTCCCCTTTTTTTTCGCTCTGGTGTAAATATAAAACCAGTAAAAATGCTAGTATTTTACTTCTGGGGGGACCTGGGTAGGAAAAGTTCATTTTTCTATTATGTTTCCCTATCTTCACCTGCTGCCATTTTTTTCTACACTTAATGATGATAGTGTTTTTTATTTCAGTGCTCTAACTCTTCTGGTTTTTGCATTTATATGGTTTCCATGGTAGTTGAATATTAATTGCAAACTTGTGGCTAGGTACGCATTGAGGCTGCCTTGGCATTGCGTGTTTTGGCTGAGGTCGATCCTACATGTGTTGGTGGTTTGATTTCTTATGTTGTGACCACACTAAGTGCTTTGAGAGACAATATTTCATTTGAAAAGGTATAGTTAATATTTTGACATGACACTTGGTTCTTGTTCTATCTGTGTTAGTGTTTGCTCCCTTGTATTTAAATGTCTTGTTTGCTTCCCATAACTAATCTGGAATCAGTTTAATGCTTGAAGTGCATAACGTGAAAAAATTTAGGATCCTTTTTGAACAGTTCTTTTTCTTCTCTCTTCCTCCCTCTCTTCCTTCCTTCATCGTTTGATCAAACTATCATAATATAACTCTCCATCTCATAAAAAGTTTCTGTTGGTTGCTCTTGATGGTTTCCATGTTGTGTCCCCTCTCAATTTCAAGGCTGAGGTTTTCTGTACATGTCTGCTATAAAAGTAGTTTCATACAAGCGCGCACTGTTTTGAATTTTTCTTTGTATAGATATTCTTTTGAATTTGAATTCTCGAATAGAAGCTATGCTTCTGATCTTGCATGCTTTTCATTTATAATTGCTCCCTAACCAATTCTCTTCCTACAGGGAAGCAATCTGAAAACTGAGCTTGATTCTTTGAATGGACAAGCTACTGTTTTGGCTGCTTTGGTTTCTATTTCACCCAAACTGCCTCTTGGCTATCCAGCCAGGTAATTATTCTAGTTTAGTTCCTACTTCCATTAAACTCGTTAATGTTACATGGTTGTTGAACGTGATTTAATTTTGCAAACTGTTGAGTTTCAAAGTGAATTGCTTCACATTTCCATAAACTCCTAATAACCTAGTCAGCAAGAGTGGCTTGGTATTCAAACTGGGAGTTTGTATTTCTTTGATCATTGTAATTTATTCTTCAAATGCTCACGTAAATAGTCAGAGTCCATTATAAAAAAAAATAACCAAGGGGAACAATGAATGAATGAAATTTCACTTTAAGGAATGCCTATGTAATTTTAGATTCAAAATGTCCTACTATATCCTACCAAACTTTGAGATAATTGGCATATTTATATAAAAGCAACACAGTTGGTTATAGATTTCGAATCCCATACCTTTCGAGCAAAGTGATAAGTTTTGCAGCTGCCAATGGTCATTTTTCTTTTGTAAAAATGGTTTGAATGTCTCTCAATGGAGGATCTCTTCTCTTTAAATAATGAAGTATCAACGTAATTACATTCTACAATCACTCCTAGAACATAATTACAATCTCTCTTAAAATGTAACTATGTGCAACTAATTTCCTATCAATCAATCTTCCTATATCAAGCTTCTAAATCAAGTAATTGCATATTAATCTTTCTAAATCAAGATATTACAGTTAACACCCCCCAAAAATTAATGTGTGTGGATCACAAAGCATTAATTTGTCAACTATGAATTGATGTCGATGATGAGATAGAGCCTTGGTAAGGAGGAGTAATCAGATGTTGGTCAAGTGCTTAACAAATAGAATGAAAATCTACTGCAATGCTTGATGCAGTCATTGAAAATCAGATTGGTAGCAATTTGAACAACACTAGTGTTATCAGCATGGAGAGGAGTAGGAGTAAGTTGAGGAATGCCAAGTTTGCCCAACAAACCCCAAAGCCAAACAATCTAAGAGCATATGAATGACATAGCATGATATTTAGACTCGGTTGAGGATTTAGAAACTCTATCCCTTACTCTTCTAAGAAATAAGGGCATAACCAAAAAACATGGACCGACCAGTAACTGAACGAGTGTCAGGACAACCAGCTCAATTCGCATCACTATAACTCAACTGTAAAAAAGTCCTAGAAGGAAAGAATAACCTGTGACCAGAAGTACCATGAGATAATGAAGGATACGTCGTACAACGATCAAGTGAGGATGGTGAGGAGCCTGCATAAACTGACTAAATTGCCAAATATCAAGCCAAGTAATTGTCAAATACTTCAAACTCCCTACTAGTTTTCGATATGATGAGGGATTAAATCGTAGCTTTCCATCATCTTGTTGTAGCTTCAAGTCGACCTCCATTTGTACAAGGACCAAGTTACTGGACTAAACTAGCTAGGGTGAGAAGCTCTTGAGTATACTTGTGTCGTTGCAATAGTGTACCAGTTGGACAACTTTACCAAGAAAATACTGCAAGGTATCAAGATTTTTCTTATGAAATGAAGTGTAAAGATGAGCTTTTAGTTGCTCAATCAATTGAGAATTAGACCTTGTAATAACAATAGCATTCATATATACAAGAAGTGCAACAATTCTAATAGCAATCTTTTGAAGTAAGAGAGAGGAGTCAAACTGACTTTGAATAAAATTAAATCAAGAAGAGTAGAATGAAACTTCTTCAACCAGACACACGTGGTGCTAGTTTCATTCCATATATAGATCACTTTAAACGACAAACCAGAGGAGGAGTGAGTGAACATGTAGGTGGAGGAGTCATATATTTCTTATTTGAGGTCTCCTTGTTGAAATGCATTCCTCACATCTATATGTTGCAATAACCACCCTTCTAAGGCAGCGATAGCTATAACTATGTGACAGTAGTCATTTTAGCCACAGGTGCAAACATCGCATCATTATCAAGCCATACTCTTGTCGATTTTCAAGAGCCACCAAACAGGCTTTGTAACTTGCAATTGAACCATTAGGATGTAGCTTTATGGTATAAACCCATTTGCAGTCAAGAAGTTTGATGCCATCAGGACAATGAACAATATTCCTTAGTAAGACTTAGGTTTAGTAGTAGTAGTATTAAGAGTAGGTTGAAGAGTTGCAGGAGAGAATTTGGACGTGAAATCCGAGATGATTGACGAGGTTCAGCCAGAACATGATCTGGTGTCGAAGGTTAGATCAGACAATGTGACTAGTGGCTACAAGATCGTTTAGTATTGTGGTAGCTTCTGGTTTTTGCCAAACCACAATGAGAGAAACTATTTGGTTAGCCAAATAGCTTCTACTTTTTGCCCCGGACCTCACATATAATTGCATTTCAAATATTGGTTTTGCAGAAGCTAAAATGACTTGTTTTTCATTTATTTTGCATGCAAAAATACATCTCATAATGGTTTTAAGAAAACATATATTTTTGTAAACATATATTTTTTAAATTATAACTAAAAGTGTTTTTCTCAAACCTATTTTTTTAAATCGTAATTGTAAAATCTACCATAATGCCAAATACACGCTACATATCTAATATACAATTCCTGACTTAAATTGTTTAGTAGAACTCAACACATCATCAAAATTAGAGAGCAAAACTAAAAAGGAATCATGAGAATGAGATTGAATGAAATATTGATTTTCAAAGAAGACCACATTTCATGAAATCCGAAGGATATTAGCATCCTAATCATATCACACAAACCCTTTATGGACATTACTGTATCCTAGAAAAGCACATCCAATAGATTGAGTAGCAAACTTGTGTCGTTCAATGGATTGTAAGTGAATAAAACAAACACAACCAAAGATATGAAGGGTGTTGTACTCAGGAGGAACACCAAATACGGAGAATCAAAATTGAGAACTTGGGATGGTAGACGATTAATTAAATATACAGTTGTAGATAATGTTTCTACCCAAAATCTAGGTAGTACAAAAGAGTTAGTTAACAAAGTATGAATATCTAAAAGATGATCATTCTTACGTTATGGAACCCTATTATGTTGATGTTGAGGTGTGATGGACAAGAACATTAGGAGATAATACCCTTTATTTAGATAAAATTGAAAGTCCATGGATATATACCCCCATAATCATATCTTAGTGTGTTTGTTTTTGAGGTTGCTTTTGTGGTTGTGGTTAAAAAAAAGTAAGTTTTAAAAAAGTGTGGTTAGTTGGATTTAGATACGTGTTTGGTAAAAATTGTGGTTGAGGTTTATGTGTAGCAAAAAACTTGTGTTTGGAAGTGTGGTTGCGGTTGTTTTTCAAAGTGTTTTTTACTTGGAAATGCATCAAAATAAATTTTTTTATTTTTTAAAAATTATTTTTGATATTAGCGCATCAAATTGATTTGAAAACACAAAAAAATATTAATTTGAAGTAAAGAAAAAAATTAAAATTTTTTTAAAGTTTTTTAAAAGCGCTTTTGAAACGCAAAAACAAACAGCGTTGAAACTCAGTTAAAAAAGCATGTAAAAACTGCTTCACAAAAACTGCGTTTCAAACTCAATTTTTTAATGGACCCCACAGTATAAAACGCAGTTTGGTGTGTTACCAAACACCTTACTGCGTTTTTTGCACTGCAAACTCAAAAGTTAAAGGGAAACAAATGCACCCTTAGAATCTTAATACAAGTAGAAAATTGATTGGCAACAAAAGTTTGAAAGACAAAAAGTACATTAGCTTTAGAATGAGGAAAATATACCCGTAAAAAATGACTATTATCATAAATAAAAGTCACAAAATACTTGTACTAAGCATGTGAAATAACAGAATTGACACCCCTATAGATTATTATGAATGATCTCAAAACAAGTAGATGTTTGACTGCCATGTGAATAAAGGTTAAGGACTTGCTTTTACCAAGTTTACAAGAACCATACTTAGAAGACTCAAGGTAAAAACAAATCTTTATTGCCCAAATAAACATGTTTTATAAGACAAGTAAAAACAACAAAACTGGGGTGTCCTAATTTCTTATGCCATACATGACTATTATTAACAATACACAACACAACCGAAAGAAACAGATCTAGGAATGGAAAATTGGAGAGGAAAGAGACGACCCATTTTAGGCTCCTTTGCTATCACTTTCCCCGGCACTTGATTTGCGCACGACAATCATCATGATCAAAGTGAATTTTACAATTATTATCAACCAATTGGCCACATAAATTAGGTAGATAAATCTGTAGATGCAAATGCATTATTAAAGGAAGACCTCAAAGTTCCAATTTCAGTGATAGGAAGAGCACTGTCATTGGTTATTTGAATATGTTGTTCACCCTTATACTTACAAATATTATGCATAGCATATGTTCTATCATATGATTGGAAACTACAAAATCAACCAGGAAGTAAGTAGATTCCCCCTACCTTGTATGCTGAAGGAAAAAAAAAATCAATTGTTGGACCATCTCACAAGTGAGAGGAGATAAAAATTTGCTTACAAATTGTTGTTATAGAGAAGGAACCAAAGAGGCAGCCACAAAATTAGACTGGACAATATTATGAGGGGCTAGAGCATGTTGATTTTGAGGTCGAACTCAATAATTTTTAATGATGTGCCCCTCCTTTTTGCAATAATTGCAAATTTTTTTGTTAAAGCGCTTTGCAATATGTCCAAACTCCTTGCAATTGTAGCGTTAAGTCTATGATTTGGATCTTCCTTTGCCCTAAGCAGCATATGCCACATTAACTATCGTAGATAGTTTCTGAATTAAGACCAGGTTGAGTGACTAGGCGTTGTTCTTCACTGACTAGACCTCATTGGGAATAGTAAAATGAACATATTAGCATATTCACTCCATAAATTAAGAAATCCAGAATAAATGCTAATTTATTCCAATTACCTTGGCGGTAGTTGCCAATTTCTAAGTCCAATTAAACTTTCGGGCAACATTATTATGAGAATAAATGCTCCTAAGATAAGTCCACATCTCCATAGTCAAAGTGAATGATCGAAGATTATTCACCATATGTAGTTCAATAGAACCTAGTAACCAAGAGATAATATGAGCATCCTTGCTCTCCCAGGAATCAATCTACTTGGGATTAGTGGGAGCCTTAGATGACCCACCCAAGTGACCCCATAATTCTTTGCCCTTAACAAACATTTTGAATTGAAACTCAAGTGGAGTAATTCTTTCCATTAAAACGAACAATATAATTTTCTTATTTCATGATAAATCAGAAGAAAAGAATTGAACTAGTGAAAAAATAGAGCTTGATGTAAAAAAGAACTTTAAACTGTTAGGAATGGGAACTTCAAAAGTACCTAACTATGCTGCTGTAATGTCCAACCAAAACAGAATCTCTCTACACCCAGAAATTGTCCATAGCCCTAAGCCAAGTAAAGTCTCAAGAAAGAAACCCAAGAAAAATATCCCACAACACGATCCACAAAAAATACTAACTAAAAGAGTTAAGCACAAAATTTAGAATTTTAGCTCTAATACCTTGTCAAAATGATCTGAATGCCTTTTCAATCAAGGATTTTTTCTCTGTAAATAGTGAAGTATCAACATAATTACATCCTACAATCACTACTGGACCATAATTACAATCTCTAAGAAGGTAACTATATACAACTAATTGCCTATTAATCAATCTTTCTAGATCAAGCTCCCTAAATCAACTAATTTATCAATCAATCTTCCTAACTCAAGATATTACAGCTAACAATTATTAAGTTCCTAGGTCTGGAGAACCCTTTTGTCTGGTTGGGAAATTCCTTTATTCTAGAGAGCCCTCTTGTTCTGATTTACTAGTTTCTTTTTATTTCCTTTAGAGTCGCTTGGTTTCTTTTAAACATGCATGCATTAACTAAAAGTTGGGTATTTGAAGGGTGCTCAAACTTTACATACCTAATAGGCACCGGTACATTGAAAATATTGAAGGATAACTTTTCAATCTATTGCAGGATTGGAAGTATGATTTTATACTAGGATTCTTCAGACCTATTATTTGAGTTGAAATTTCCAATTTCCAATTCCCATAAACATAAAACGTGGTTACATAAGATATTTTACAGCGCATGATAGATGTATTTGCATGTGGACCACATAATGGTGTGTCCATCATTGCATTTGGATTTATTTTCTTGGTGCTATACTCATGCTTATCTTTGCGTCTGACTGTTAAAACTGCTTTATAATTGTCTTCTTGTGCTCAGATTACCAAGATCAGTGCTGGAACTTTCAAAGAAAATGCTAACAGAATCTTCAAGAAATCCTATAGCTGCAATAGTTGAGAAAGAAGCTGGATGGTTACTTTTGTCCTCGCTATTATCTTCAATGCCAAAGCAGGTTTGCAGCCATTCTATATTCATTATGTACTGTAACCACAGCATGAATGTTATGGTTATATTTATTCATTAGTCTCTGTAACCACTATATGTAAGTTATGGTGTTGTTCTTGATGCATGTAGGAGCTTGAAGACCAGGTTTTTGATATTCTTTTGCTATGGGCTACCCTCTTTAGTGGAAATCCAGAACGAGAAATTCAAAAAATTGAAGATTTGGCTTCTACTATATGGTAAGCTCATACATCAAAGCATTCTTTGTCTAATACTCTGTCTGCAACTGACAAGTGATCCCATCTTTCAATATCTCTTTATACTTCAGTTCTTTTTAAGAAACAAACGCATCCTTTCTTTTTGTTTAGCTTAGAATGTGGTTATATTAAAAAACTTCCCTTTTGGGATGAAAAGAAAATTTTGGTTGATTGAAGGTGAGAGCACAATTGCACAAAGGATAGTAAGGCATCCAATCAGTAGCCTTCCCATCTCATTCAATGTCAGCTAATGTAGCCTAAAAAAGTGATTTGGAATTAGTGTGCCTTAAGCAGGTTTTGAATCATTTTATCCTCCCTCAATCACTTAAAAGAGCACGATGCTTGAAAATTCTAGAAGTTTTCTCTACTAAAAGATGTAGCATTTGCCAGTAGCACATTTTCACAAAATATTGCATTCATTGCCTTTTCCAAAGCAATGCATGAAGAGTATCGTTTCACTTATTTTGGATGCTTGTAACTTGGAGTAATAAGCTTATTCCACATATCCCAAGTCATCGTACAATAATTAGAAAGACGCTCTGTCTCCTCCCTGTCAAAGCATATCTTAAAAAATCACTCGAAATGTTTTATGAGGTCGCTTTTCAGCCTCAACTAAAAATTCTGTGTACATTTTTTAGATGAAATTTTCAAATATTGATGAAAAGTTAATGAAACAAACAACATCAGTTTCGAATATCAGTGAATGGTTCAATTTTGACCTAGGAAGAATCAGATCTCGACACTCTTGTCATATACGAGTATAAAAGAGTGTAGAAATATTGTCAGCCTTTTTTTTGGTATTCTAATGAACCCTAGCACAAAGAGTGTAGAAATACGCAGACTTGCTGTTTTTCTGTTTCCGTGTTTTCTTGTGGATTTTTATGATGAAAAGGATGAGTTCTAGAGAATAATTTGGAGTTCTTGTAGGAACCATGCTTCATTGAATGTGAGATAGATCTCTGCTAAATATCCAATCCAGAATACCTTTTGTTTTGTTTCCTATTTATCACCATTTCTAGTTGAAAAGATGCCTTTGATACAGCATGTTGCTACTGATGTTATAGAGTTTGCTCTTTATTTTTGCTTTTTGTAGTGTGTGGTCTGCTGCTGTTGATGCACTGACAGCATTTGTAAGATGCTTTATTTCTCATAATGCAGCAAACAATGGGATTCTACTTCAACCAGTTATGGTATACTTGAGTAGGTACAGTTATTACCAGAGTTTCTTCAACCTGCACCCAGCCTCTTCATTTCTTTTGGATTTTGATTTGTTTAGCTTCATCAAGTGTTATGATTCATACTAAAAATTTGATTGTATTATAAAACAGTGCCCTGTCCTATATACTACTGCTACAACGTAAAGAACTGCCTAATATTAAGCCTGCAATAGACATATTCATCATCAGAACGTTAATGGCCTATCGGGCCCTCCCTGATTCAATGGCATATAAAAGTGACCATCCTCAGATTATCCAATTATGTACCATTCCATTCAGGTAATCATGTCTTATACTTGTATGGTGGTAATTTATTTCGTTTTTCATTTGTTTCTTTGTTGTGAAGATTGACACTCTTTTTTAATGTACAAAATTTATATATTTTTTCAGTTTTGTGTGTGTGAAAGAATTGCATGACTGATTTTGTTTGTGTTCCTTCATGTTGAATAAAAGGGATGCTGCTAGATGTGAGGAAAGTTCATGCTTGAGGTTGCTGCTGGACAAAAGAGATGCATGGTTGGGTCCTTGGATTCCTGGAAGGTGCTTGGATCTTCATTATTTTTCTTGTACCATTCTTTTACAATTTCTATAAGTTGGGTTTTCTGTTAATTGTTTTGTTACAATCATCATGTCATGTTTCAATAATTCATATAGAATCTTGAACTCTCTCTCTAAAAACGTTTTTGCTCATGTCTTTAATTAGGGATTGGTTTGAAGATGAAGTTCGTGCTTTTCAAGGTGGAAAAGATGGCCTTATGCCTTGTGTATGGGACAATGAACCCTCAAGTTTTCCTCTGGTAATGACTGTTTCATTGTTTCTAGTTGACGTTAGATGTTTTATTATTTTTTTATGGTATTTGTTTTTGTAGTTATGATTCTTGTTGTTATGTTACTTTACTCCTTATCCTGGACTTTATTTTGTTCTTGAAGCCGGAAACAATAAACAAGATGTTGGTGAACCAGATGCTCCTTTGCTTCGGAATCATGTTTGCTTCTCAAGTAAGGGGATCTAGTGTTTGGCTTGACATTCGTTTATCAATGTTTTAGTTGCAAGGGTGAGATGTCTAACATTTATTTTTTCTGCTGATAATATATCCCAGGATAATGGTGGGATGTTGTTGCTTCTTGGAATGGTTGAGCAATGTCTAAAAGCTGGAAAAAAGCAATCATGGCATGAAGCCAGTGTTACCAATATATGTGTTGGGTTACTCGCAGGATTGAAGGTTCTTGGAATCCCTTTTTGATTTGCTTAAAGCTCACTGTATGGTTCAACATTTTTCATTCAGGATTTTATGCTATTTTCAGGCTTTGATTGGTTTACGTCCCCAACCTTTGGGACCTGAGATATTGAATGGAGCTCAGGCAATTTTTCAGGTACTTAATATTTAGGGGGTGTTTTGTATGGGGGGGGTGGTGCCCCCCAAACTAAGTTTTCAAATTACTTTTTTTTTTTTAATCTCTGTCTATCTCGAAAGTAATGATATATTTTAATCATTCTCTCTTTCCTCCAACTATTCACCCTTCAATTTATTAATAAAGCAAACATCCTTAAAAACCAACTTTTACACTCTTGACAATTACCCTCTCAATAACTATTCTTGTAACATCGCACCTCTGTATTTACCTTGAAGCAAAGGCACCCCTAGCAGAATGCCTTGCATTGAATCTATGACTAATCATGGATATGGTTGTCACTATGCCCTTTTCTTCATTTGCTTACTTTAATTTGTCAGAGTATTCTGGCAGAGGGAGACATCTGTGCATCCCAACGTAGAGCATCGTCAGAAGGTCTTGGTCTATTAGCTCGCCTGGGAAATGATATCTTTACAGCCAAAATGGTTAGTTCCACACTAATGTCTATTGTAATTTTTCTCATGAACTTGATTGTAATTGTGATGTGGAGATGTTATACATCTTTCATGGAGGTTAAAGTTTTATATTTTTCTTCTCATCTAGAATTCCTGATAGCTCTATCTATTTAATGTGTTTACCTGATGCTCTCTCTCTCTCTCGCCTTTATGATGATAAAAGACTAGGTTGCTTCTTGGTGACCTTCCCGGTGCAACAGATTTCAACTATGCTGGCTCAATTGCCTTTGCACTTGGCTGCATTCATCGCAGGTGAATAGTAGTTTCCTTTTTATTTTTTATTTTTTGCATTCCTGTTGGTTGTATTTGACACTGATTCTCTTTACATGTCTTATTATTGTACTAAGAAAGTAACTGGGTAGGTTGTCTAACCACTATATATCTAACCAGTTCCTTTGAGATTTGTTGGTTTTTGTGGCATCTCTTTGGTGCCTGCTTTGAGGGAGTGTCATTACCTATTTTTCTTGGGGATTGAAGCTCTTCTGAATTTTCTTTTTGATGGTAATTTGTACCAAGTCTCGATTTTTTTTTTCTTTTTACCTAAATATAAGTTATTTGGTAGAGAGTTGGTAGTTAGAGGGGGTGGTTAAAAGGCTTTCAGGGTCAAGATTGAAAAAGGGTTTATACTTAAAGTTGGGTATGAAAAAAGGTCTTCAGGGAAAGATTCTTTTTTTCTTCTTTTACCCAAATCTATTGTCTATCGCATATATTTTAATTGACAACTTAGGAAACCTAAGAATTAGCTAAAATTGTGCATTTCCATGGTTTGTCACGTCGTTGAATATAAGGTTGGAGTGCTTGTAAGTATTGTGATATAAAATTTTGGTGGGTGGATATCCTGGTCTGTCAATGCTATCAAGTGATTATTTTTTCCATTTAAAGGTTTTTGATACATTTGAGGCATCAAGTAATTAGAAAATTCTAAATATTGTGTCATTTCATGTGTAGAAATGGCTAGGTAAGTGGCTTGTGAATACAATTATAATTTATTTGTAGAAGATACGGACAATGATTAGCATTCGAGTAAAAATGATTGCTATTTTAAAATCATTGTTTGATTGTATGGTGCATGAGCTTTTTGGAAAAATAAATATTTTTCTTAGTTATTTTTATTTCTTCTTATTCATCTTAGGATTATTTTTTCTTATTTAGTATTAGGCTTTTCTAGTTTTCCTATTTTTATTTTCCTATTCAATATTGTTAGGTTTTTCTAATTTCTTATTTAAAGGGAATAATTTTTCTATTGTATTTTCTATTCAACATTACAAGGTTTTTCTAGTTTTTTTGTTATATAAAGGGTTGAAATAGCTTTTTGGTAGGTAGACTTTGATGAATAAAAATTAAATATTTTAAGTGTCTCCTGTAGTTATGGTAACTATGGTTCTTAGTCTTTGACGGTTTTAACTTAAGTAAACTTGCTTATCCTTTGGCCCTTACTGTGTCAGTGTCATAATTTCTACATCAAGATAATGATTAGCAAATGAGTTTAAATAGTTATCTTGTTGTCATAATGCTGATATAGGAACTGAGTTTTTTCCCCATGGCACCTATATTCAAAAGGAAACTTGGACTCTGATTTATCCTTTGTTCTTTTTTCAACAACATTCTGGGTTTAGAACCAGGTGCTCTTAGAATTCAATGGGAGCAGTTTCTTAGTTCAGGGATTGTTATGCTATTCCAAGGATATTAGCAAAAACAAAGCTGGGTCACATTCATGTTTCTTACATGTGTGAAATTTTGAAATTTGGATGGAATTTGAAAGACTTTGTTGGCCAACCATACAGGCTTGTTAAAATCATACTCTTTCAGAACGAAGCTCATTGATAGTTTTTTGTATGTATTAATCACAGAATATCAACACATTTTTATGCAGTGCTGGAGGAATGGCATTGTCAAGTTTAGTGCCTCAAACTGTGAGCTCAATATCTTTGCTAGCTAAAAGTACGATTACTGGGTTACAGATCTGGTCGTTGTATGGTCTTCTTTTGACTATTGAAGCTTCTGGTTTTTCATATGTATCTCATGTTCAGGTACTTGAATTTGTTTTCACTTTATACTGTTCAAAAGGTGGGATAATTGTATCCATCATAGTCAGTCTATATACTTCCAAAGATGGCTTTTCATTAACTTTGTTATATTCATTTCAGTCGTTTTTATTACTTCCCTTTTCTCTCTCTTAAACAATGATCAATCTTGGTAACTGAATCATGCGCTGATGCATGAGAATCTGCACCTCTTTTGATATATTGTTGGTGATTCGATAACTTTTATCACATAAAAGAAGGTTTAGGTGTGGATTGTGCCTTGCATTGACAGTCAAGTATCTTGGTCAGTACTCCTTTTTGAAGTCAAACTTGTCTAAAAATGGAGTTCTTGGCCAATCTTCAATCTGTTGCATTTGTATGAAATGTAATGCTCGGTTGAGTTTGCTCTGTTTCTTAATGAGAATACAAATCTAACTTTTTGGCTAGTTATCTTTCTTGATTTATTTGGTCATCAAATAAGTGAATGGTGGGTATGCATATGTAATCATTTATGTTGATTTGTTGATGTTTTGTCCTTGCTCTTCTTTCCTTTATCCTTCTGTATGCAGGCAACACTTGGGCTTGCTTTGGACATTCTTCTGTCTGAGGAGAATGGGTTGGTTGACTTTCAGCAAGGAGTGGGCCGCCTTATAAATGCTATTGTTGCTGTTCTTGGTCCTGAACTTGCCCCTGGAAGCATTTTCTTTTCACGCTGCAAGGTATTGCCTTCACAAGTGCTGTACTTCTGAATTATTTTTTAGGAGTGGTTTTCATTTTAATTACCTAACAATTATCTTTACCATCTGTCACTTGTTTGGCATTGCATGCCAAACAAAACTATATATCTACATTGGCTGAAATGGATTTTTTTTTGTCAATTTTTTATACTTTGTAGTTCATAGAGGGTTTTTTTTTTTCTCCATAAAGTTGATCGTATTCATCTGATGATTTCTTTATACAGTCTGTCATTGCAGAGATAAGCTCCTGGCAAGAAACGGCCACATTGCTAGAGTATGCTGACAAATGCTTGTCTCCTTTTTTTTTTTTCCCATTCTGATATTTGCAATGGAAACTCTTTTCTGCAACTATGGTTGTTGTGATCTTATTGAAAACAATAAGCTTGAAACTTTTCTTATTTATTTATTTATTTGGGTTTCTATCTGTTGAAGATTTGAACTAATAGCTGCATCAATCTGGCAGGAGTGTTCATTTTACACAGCAACTTGTCCTTTTTGCTCCGCAAGCTGTTTCCGTGCACACTCATGTGCAAACGCTTCTCTCAACTCTGTCATCAGGACAGGTTTTGCTCCTTTTTAGTTCTTTGAAAAAGAAAAGTTGTTTTTTATCATTCCTTTAAATAATATAAATTGGTTTCATTGGAAGCAGCCAACTTTAAGGCATCTTGCTGTCTCCACCCTCCGGCATCTCATTGAAAAGGATCCAGTGAGTAGCCATGGAATTTATGTTTCATATTTGCCAAGCATCAAACCTCATCCCAATATGTCCAATCCTTGTGCTTAAAATTTCCTTGGCAGGTTTCTATCAGTGATGAGCAAATAGAAGATAACTTGTTTCACATGCTGAACGAGGAAACTGATTCTGTGTAAGTCAACAATATCCTTTTTAACCATGATGTTTGATCAGTACCTAGGTTGCAGTATCATGAATGGTGGTGGCTGCAGTGTTAAATATATGTCCTCATGTCATTTGATCTGTAAGCTAGAATTGCAAAGTTGCTATTTGTTTCCAATGAACTTTTATGTCTTTTTTTTGCTTGTAAGGTGAATTCTTTCTTGTGCCTATGCTAAAGTGCCCTATCATATTTGGGTGAGCAAGTATGTTCACTCTTCCATCCTCAATCAATCAGTAGTATTTTAGCCACGTTGTTCATCAAGAAGTGATATTTAAGACTCTTCTTGCTAGAAGAGGCTGAATGCTACTAAAGTTGTCTTGTTGAAGGATTGCTCATTGCAAAGAAGTGCATGAGTTCTGAACTTATTATCATTTTATAAGTATCTTGTACAACTTGTTGACTTACAAAGTTCTATAAACTGCAGACTTAAATTAGGATCAGTTTTCTTGGTTGTTATAGTCACTGTCATTCGTACCCAGTATGCTGGGGGTAATATAAAGGTGGTTTACTTTCTATTGAGTCCTTTCAAGCAACATAAGGATGATAAATTGTGTCTGTTGCACTTGCTTATATTAAATACGATAGAGATCTCAGGTTTTGCTCGACTGTTGTATCAGTGACTAGAATATCATTAGAAATCACTTGTTGCAAATAATGTTTCACAATCTTTATCCTGTGTAAGCAAGAATGCTTCAAAGCAGACCTTTTCTGTAACAATTTGTGTGCTTTTGTGTGTGGGAGATTCAAACTCATTTGGATTGCAGTTCTTTCCTTCTACTTTTGGTCTTTAAATTGCTCTCATTCTTGAAGGATTGGGAGTCTGGTACAGGCCACAATTATGCGATTGCTCCTTGCTTCATGCCCTTCATGTCCATCTCACTGGATATTGATTTGTCGTAATATGGTAAGTTCCTGGAAGCTACCTCTGAGAAGATTAGAATAATTTTTTTTTTCTTGGGACCAAGCATATGATTCTATGCAGAGAATAACATAAACCTTTGTCTAATAATATTTGGAGAATCTTTACTATTATATCAAGCCAAACCCTGGTTTTCTTCATTGAGCTGCCTTTTGAACTTGGGTCACCATAGTATGATTTTGTTAGTGGTAGACATATTTCATCTGGATTAGAAAATGAAGCAAGTTACGGTTTTACATAATATCAATGCTTTCAGGTGACTGCTCTTATCCATGATATTTCTTCACTTTTCTTGGCAACAAGCCCTTCAGGCTCTTGTTGGTTGTCTGGCCAAGGCTCCCAAAGTGTCAGCTAATGCTCTTTAAGAAGCATCTGAATCAGAATACCATTAAGAGGCAGATGGGACCATTATATCCTAGATATTTATATGGAATCTGATCTTGAAGTATTATAGCACTCCTCTCTATCAAAAAACTAAATTACTGTAAAAAACCTGTCTCCAAAGAGTTTTACAATCCCACGTACTTAAAGCGACAGAATAATATAAGAAAGAGATATCTGTCTTTCACTGGTTGTGGGAGCATATGATGCTTGTTTTAAGAGATTTGACATCATGGCATCCTCATCTGCAATTGGTCATTAGTGTCTATCCTATTTAGAAACCCTGTCCAAGCTGAAAAGCTTGATTTCCAAATGAGATGGAACTATACAGAAGGGATGTATATATGGAACAGAGGAGATATTCTACAAACCTAAAACTATAATTTCCAAACCACTCCAGAGTTCACCCCCCTTTACCAGTCTACATACAGAGGTAAAACGAATTCAGAACAAGAAATAACTTCCAACAAATTCTCCTAAAAGAAAACATGAGAACCATTACCAATCTTATGTTTTATGGACAGAGATAACACCACCTATGAAATAGCTTGCAGGGACTCGCTTGAGCAACAATAAATCCAGCCTTAATTTGGTCTCTAATTATAGATGAAGTTGTGGAGTTTTTGAACCTTTGAACTTTGGAAAAATTGGGTCGCTGATTAGAAAATTTATTTTGCCTCGACTGTGATAAATGAGAATCTTTAATATTTTCCAGGTACTCGCTACATTGGGAAGGCAAGATACTGATACCAATAGGAGTGCTGGAAATGATCCTCTAAATGGTCCAGACAACGACTCAGGAATGGACCTCGGGGAAGATGATGAAAACATGGTTAGTAGCTCTAAAGGCATGCCGGTGCAAGGTTATGCTTTTGGAGCTCACAGGATCAATCATAATAGAGATAAACACCTCAGATACCGAACTAGAGTTTTTGCTGCCGAGTATGACCTTACATATCTTTCCTCTCTACCATTCATGTTTCCTTGTCCTATAATATATATTTTTATTTTTGTTAAGTTGTTTTTGCTGACCACAAGGGAAAAAAATAAAAAACAAGTTGGCCATCATGTTTTACTTCTTTTCAATAATACCTGAATCTAATTTAGAGGTTCTCGTTATCATCGCACCTTTCTTCATTTACTTCATTTATATGATCATCATCCATATATTAACTGAATGGTACATGAGTTTCTGGCTCCAAATTGAGACCTGAGTCAGTAAATAATGTGGAAGTGTTGCTTTATTCTCTTACTCGCTTTGATGAGAATATTGTCAACTGATTGTGTGCATTTATGCATACTAAACAAAATTTTATTGTAAATGGTTATTATATGTGCCAAAAAGGCTGCAACTTTAAGTTATTGGATTTAAAAGATGCTTTAACAAAAACCAGTTTGTACTTGGTCAAGCTAATATTGCAACTTTCAACTCAAAGGAGTTCACTGTACGAGCAGCTTAATGCCTGTTGTCCTGTGTGCAAGCCTTGTGTCACTTGAACATGAACCTAATATCCTCTCTTGCCATAGAAAGCACTGGTCACAATTTGGTTGAAATCAGTTTTCTGATTTGACTTTATTTCCAACATCATAGTAATTTAATTAATTAATTTGGTGGAAATTAGGTGTTTGAGTCATCTGCCTATAGCTGTTGGTAAGAATCCTGCTCATTTTGATCTCTCTTTGGCGAGGAAACAATCTACTAATGGGGAACTCTCGCGAGACTGGCTAGTTCTCCATGTTCAAGAGTTAATTTCACTGGCTTATCAGGTGTGGATATTGTCATTGTTGAACAGCTGTATTAGTTCGATACACACACATTCACACGCACATATTAAAATTGACAGTGTTTTGATCTTTCATCTGTCATAGATTAGCACAATACAGTTTGAAAACATGCGGCCAATTGGTGTGAGACTCCTAACTGCAATTCTTGACAAGGTAAATATGGGTGCTGGACACTGCTTTAGAAAAGTTTTAGGTTTTTTGTTTCCACTCAGTTTGCTAATTAAGTTCTAGTTAGATACTTTGTCCTCATCCTGTTTGGAGAACAGTGGTGGCATATAATGCATTTATTGAGTTGTAGTTACATTCCTTTTCCTGCCCATGTGAGATTAGCATGCATCGTGTGCTTCTAAACTTGGTTTTTAATTGCACTTTGTTTCTTCATGTCAGAAAATGTTTTGTATTTGCTTTGAGTTTTGTGGTAGTTCTGCTGCTTTATATAAGAACCGAGGATGCTAGGACTTCTGCTATGAACCTAGGTAGCTTACTGCTGATTTTGGAACTAGTGGCACAAATCTTTGAGGCATGATGCTTAATAGGTGATGGATGTGAGAAGTTGTTCTGGTGATATACGGGTGTGGGATAGGGCCACCAGCTGATGTGTTACAGGTTCTACCAATAAGTATGCAAAGTCAAACACTATATATGTGGACTTCGAGGAATTTGAATCAAAATCCAGCTGTATTTCATCAAAATCAAATTGTCTTTAGGTGGCTCAACTCAGTGGTCAGGAAGCAATGTCTTATATTGGAGGCTTAATGAGGATAAAAAAGGAAAAATTGGAGTTCAGCTTGCTGTTCGTTGTGGAGGCATGTGTGATATCTGGGGGTTCCTCCAAAGTCTTCTTTGCCCTATGAACTTTGATCCTTTCTTGTACTTGAAATCTCTCAATTGGCGATGTTAATTTAAGTCAATGTCACATGTGGAGGAGATGAGGAAATAATGGATCTTGTTTTGTTGTGCAACTGTCAGAGAACTATGATGGGTTATGCTTGTTAGCTGTTACATGTTATAATTTAGTTGTGGCATTTTGTGCAGTTAATGTCTCTGCCTTGCATTGTTGGGGCAGCTTTTTTCTTTCCACATTCTCTGTTTGTCAAATAAAAAAATTTCCCTCTTAATTTGTTCTATTTTTATCTTCTTGGATTACAGTTTGAAAAATCCCCAGACCCAGAGCTTCCTGGACATCTTCTACTGGAACAATACCAGGTATGTTATTTGTTTAGTTATTAAATTCTGTTAGGACTTTGATCTGGCTAATGGTCTGGCTCACCTGTACTAGTTCAACCACTGTGCTTAGTTGATAAAATATGCATAGTGGAATATTATAACAGTTTTCACTGTTAATTCACTTCTAATATTTCTTTATACTAACAAAGTAGAGTTTGAAGAGGGGCTCTTAAATAGTCTGACGTGAACAAATACAAACTGTTGATTGATTTGTTTTTCTCTGAATGTATGCTTCTCTGTTTTTTAATTTGGGCTATTTGATATGTAGGCCCAACTAGTATCTGCTGTTCGCACAGCATTGGATGCATCTTCTGGTCCTATTCTTCTCGAGGCAGGACTTCAGCTGGCCACTAAGGTTCTGACTTAACATATGTGATTAATTTTTTTCTTAAAGTAATTGAAATTCTGTACATATAAGAAAATGAATTGACATTTTGTGTTTTAGATAATGACCAGTGGAGTACTGGGTGGTGATCAAGTTGCAGTTAAACGCATGTTTTCATTAATTTCTAGGCCACTGAATGACTTCAAGGATGTTTATTATCCTTCATTCGCAGAGTGGGTCTCATGCAAGGTATACCAAGTGATTGTTGCTTCAGTAATAGAACAAAGTAGCCATTTATGTCCTGCATATTTTTGTATACATTAGCATGCAGTGGACTTTACTAACTAATTTGAAGATTTAATAGATCAAGATAAGACTTCTGGCTGCTCATGCCTCTCTCAAATGTTACACTTTCTCATTTTTGAGGAGACACCATAGTGGAGTTCCAGACGAGTATCTAGCATTGTTACCATTGTTTTCTAAGAGTTCAAATATTCTGGGGAAGTACTGGATTGGGGTTCTGAAGGATTACAGTTATATTTGCTTATGCCTGGATGCCAAGAAAAATGTAAGCATAGCAGTCTGCTAGCTTTATGCTATTGATTGCTGTCTTGTTTGATTTCATTTGTGTTTATCAAGGAAATGTTTAAGTTAGTTGCTCTTTCCATACAGTGGAATCCATTCCTTGATGGAATTCAATCACCTATCGTTTCATCAAAAGTGCAGCTCAGTTTAGAGGAATCCTGGCCAGTGATTCTGCAAGCACTTGCATTAGATGCAATTCCTGCAAATACCCATGGGAATTCAAAGGAAACAGATGAAAATACATCAAATAATAGTTTAATATCTGGATATAGCATGGTTGAACTCAAGTTGGAAGATTATCGATTTCTATGGGGGTTTTCCCTGCTTGTTCTATTTCAGCGACAACATCCAACTCTTACTAGACGAATAATATTACTAAGTTCTGCTGAAGTAAGATACGGTGGAGATTCGCCAACTGAAGAGACAAATACTGCAGCTTTGAAGCAATATGAGATTGTTCTGCCAGTTTTCCAGTTTCTCTTGACAGAAAGATTTTTCACTGAAGAATTTATTACTCTGGATATTTGCCGAGAATTGCTGCAGGTTGTGTCCTATTTCTTTGCCCTTTGCTCTAAAAACATGTAAAAGCTTACTTTGCTTCATTGATTCATTGTGTTTCATCTTTCTAGACTTGTTAGAAAGAACTTGTGATGTCATTCACTTGGCCCTAATGATATAAACTCTAGTGCTGCATGTGTTTCTAAAAGCCATATTGGATAGGAAGTGAGAATGAAGACAGTATCTTCTGTGCTTGTAGTGATGTATGTTCTTGATGCTTGCATCTCAGGATGTCAATCCAATTTTTTTCAACATTAAATTCTGGGTGAAAAATTTTCAATCATGTCCATGTCATGGCAAGGAAGACAGGCATGATAGATCATTTGTAAGGAAGACTCAATTTTTCATGTCGATATAAGATACAAAACTATTGTACTTGAACTTTCAAAAGACTAGTTTCACATGTTTCATTGCAAGAATACATAGTATAATAAACACATCTTTTAGCTTCCCATGCACTATCATGTGAATCTGCTGGTGAAGGGCTTTTACCTTTTTGTGATTCTGAGATGACTGCCTTCTTATGCTCAATATCCATGGCCATGCCCTACTTGTTTATGCCTTCTTATCATCCTGAATCAATGCAGGTTTTCTTCTACTCTATTTACATGGATAATTCTTGGAATACTCTTTCAATATCAGTTCTATCACAGGTAAGTTTCACAAGTTTCATTTTTTCCAAATAATTGATGTTTGTTTTGTGAAAGCTCCTCTTTAAGTCTAAAGAAAATCATGCTTGTTTTCTGAACATCCACAACTAATTAGAATTATTGCACCATTTAAGCAGTGATAGATGATTGCATGCCATGGCACAACAACTACTACAACTTTAACTGGAGCATTAAAGAGATTTCACATTGTTGATGTACTGCTACTAATTATTTAAGTCTTGATGGCTGTGCGCAGCATTGCACCATGTCCTTCTAGTGATGTGTTTATAAATACCTTTTGCTGATAAAGGAATTAGTTCTTTTAGCATGTAGATTGGAAGATTAATGATGGATTCTGCTTAAATTTAATTCCTTTTCCAGGATTGATCAGACTTTTAGCAGTAAAAATGATGAGTTTTAGCTTGATGTCTGCATTGGATGTTTGCATTCTATTGGGCTGAGTTGATTCTAATTTATTTCTGGAACAGATTGTGCAGAATTGTCCCGCAGATTTTCTTGAAGCAGAAGCTTTAGGTTATCTGGTCGTGGAACTTCTCTTGGCTTATATCTTCAATGTTTTTCAGAGGTCATGCCTTTTAAAAATAGTATTAGAAATTAATTTTTTTTAGGCATTTAATTAAGTGTGTTCCTTAAGAAACACCTTTAGCTGATACTTTCCAACTTACTGGTGCTTAGAACCTATGAGGTCCTATCAGATCACTCAAACTGTGAGGAGTTGATATCTCCATTGTTTATTACAGCAAAGACACTTGTGAAGCGTTGCGAACCAAAGGTGGGTTAGGTATTTCAGTTTAGATTTTTCTTATACTTAATGTGATTTACTCTGTGGTATATTATATCTTTCCTTGAGGATTTACCCATAAAAATGTTCATCTATCATTGCTAGTATTATCTCATTATTTACCATTTTAAGCTGCTCAGTGAATTTTCCTTGAAGTTGTGCCTTAATATGCAGAAGCAATTAAAGTCTGTGGTCGTGGCCTTAGTGTTGGTTGGTTACAAGTGTATCAGAGAAGCTTTGACAGAGTTAAGCTTTTCAACAGTTAATGACTTTGTAAAGTGCGTGATTCCCTTGATGAAGAAACTTGTTGATGGTGAGCATTCGGTACTTGACATTGCTGCAATGTAGCTGCTAGTGAATTCATTCTCTTGTGATTAATCATAAACTGAACCACTCCTGTGGTATTGCCAGTTTTTCACTTCACTTCCTTGTGTTCTTGGAGACAACATTTTACTCCCCTATGGCTTGCTTCTTACTTTTTCCCTAAAAAGAAATTACTTGAACTGTTTAAAAAATATAGGTAAATCATTTTAGGAAATCCCTTGGCAGAAAATAATGAAGGGAAGGTACCATGCAGAATAGCAAAGGGCTTTGTGCACTTGTTCTTTCCACGTTTTATAAGTAGATAAAAGCAGTCTCTTTCTCAGCTAACTAAACTCAGAAGTTCATTTGACAGGCCAAACAGGTATTCTGAATGACTCCATTATAGGGAGAAATTTACCTTTCATCATAAAAAACTGACAAATAAAGAAATTCAGTTTGTACTGCATGTTGTGGTGGTGTGTGCCTTCTTTCTATCTATCTCTTTCAGGAAAAAAACCGTGCTGTGATGCCTCAATCCTGATAAGTAAATGTGTTTTCAAATAATAAATGCTTCATAGGAAGTTCATTGAATTTTGTGTTGCAGACTCTGCTGAACATGGTAATAATAGCAGTCATCTGAGGGCAATCCTGGGAACTTGTCTGAATGTGATTGCTGATTTGATTAAGGATTGCATCAAGGGCATTCACCTTCTGGAGAACAAAAGATCTGACTTACTCAAGTTACTGCAATTGAAGCTTTCTTTCTCTATTGAGCAAATGATGTTATTTGCCAAGCTAGTTTATGAAAGTGTATATGGCAGACAAGCTGAAGACAGCAATACTATTTGTCTTGCTGTGCTCAAGTATTGCAGCAAATACATCCAGACTGTGCTGAAAGATTCAAATGTACAGGTAAGCTGATATTCATGCAAGCATTTTTAGGATTGGCCACATTCTTTTCCCAACATTGAAAGACACCTGGTAAACCTTGTGTACAGGTTCAAGCAATTGGATTGCAAGTGCTCAAAACCATGACTCAGAGAAGCACCAACATAGAAGACAGTTCTTTCTTCATATTTTTTAGTGGAGAGCTTGTTACAGAAATTTTCCACATAATCCACACCTCGTTGAAGGTTTTGCTTTTAGTTGCTAATTAAAATTATGGTACCTGCACTTCTAAACTTGAATGCTGCCATTCTAAACAAATTATAATATTCCATTGTTACAGAAACCAGTAAGTAAAGAATCTGTGTCTATTGCTGGTGAGTGCTTGAGATTTCTAGTGCTTCTACAAACACTTTCAAAAGCAAATGAATGTCAGAGAGGCTTCATGAATCTGCTTCTCAAAGCCATTGTCATGATATTCTCAGCATCAGAAGATGATTCCTCTCAGGTTGACAAATCTTGACAGCTTTTTAAGTTTTAATTAAGAACAGGATTGTCTAAATATTTATTAACATTGCCGCACAATTAATGACAGGAAGTCAGTGATATAAGAACCAATGCTGTAAGGCTTGTTTCTTCTCTTGCTCAAATTCCTTCATCGGCAGTCCACTTTAAGGATGTCTTGTTATCAATGCCCGTGTCACATAAACAACAACTTCAGGTTACTACTTTTATATAGTTTCCTTTATGTAGCTTTTTTTTTTTTTTTTGCTATGTTTCTAATATACAAAGTTATTTCATTTGAAAAAGAAAAAAGATGCTAGTTGTGCTTTCTCATAGTTTGTTAGACAGGCAACGCGAACCCAATTAAGACCCATTATTCTTATTATTTGTCATCATTGTCAACTGGATTCTGTGTTTCTCATTGTTCGCTGCAGTCTGTTTTAAACATGGTTTTAATATTTTTTAATTTCATTCCTTCAATCTGCAACTTTTACTTTCACCTCAAGTGTATGGCAACTTGAAAGGCTTCCTGAGCCAGATGTGACTTGGACAACAAGCTGTTGCATCTCTTCTCAGAGTCCGGCTTATAACAAAAGACTGAATTAGAGTGCCATTTACATGTGAAGGGAGTGGCTTGAGTGCGTGCTTTCCCATAGACATGCACATGTAGGGGAGTGGTGAGGCATGAGAGGATTTGGAAAGATTTGTCTATTTTCAGCAATTCTTGTTCCTAGTCTTTATTCTTAACAATGGTGGAAGTCGATTATAGTAGTTTGTGGGTTTTCCTTTTCAGTGCTTTTGCTGTGGGAATATTATATTTGACTTTGGGCTTATAATGGAACTTCCTTTTTGACCTCTCATTTTCTATTTTCAGGGGGTAATCCGTGCTTCTGTGGCACAGCATCAAAATGCATCACCAATGAAAACTGTGGCATCATTAGAAATAAAATTACCAGTGCCAAAAGATTCCCAAACATCATCCACATCAACACTGCCAATAGAAGGAAGTAGACAGAAAAGTTCTACCCCATCATCCCCTGTTCACTTTGACCAGGTCACAATGGAAGATGACCAAGAGGACGAAGATGACTGGGATGCTTTCCAGTCTTTCCCTGCTTCAACTGATGCAGCTGGTACTGTTTCAAAAGCAGAAAGTGCTGCACAAGAACCAGACCTGGTTGAGAAATCTATTTCAGAAAGTGAGTTTCAAGACTTTTCTACATCCAAACCCGTCAACAATGAAGGTGACATGAGCAGTGCTGAGCATCAAGAAGTGATTTCTAATGACCTAGGACATAATATCAAACCCGAACCCTATAATGATCAATATCATAATAGAGAAGAGGAGGGAGTGGCATTGAACCAAGAAAATGTAAAAATATCAACTGATCTTCAACTTATCGACGAAGCACCGAGCCACAAGGATGAAGAGGGAGCAGTGTCTAGCCAAGAGAATATCGAAACCTCACCTGATCTTAAAGTTATTGAGGATACAGAAGGGTCGATTCAAGTGAATATAGTGGAAGATTATGAGCAGACAACGCATAGCCCACGTAACAGTATTGATCATCAGAGTCAAGTATCACCAGATGATCTTCAACCTGTTGAAGTTAAAGAACAGGTCGAAGCAAATATAGTGCAGGACCATGACCAGCTCAAGGTTCCTCCAGATCAGCAAAATGTTGTTCCATGATCATCGGATGCTCTGCCCACAGAATTGCTTTCTGAACATGAAACTGAGGAGGAAGCAGAGGATGGAGCAAGTAGCAAAAGGCATGTTGAAGCTGAAAATGCTTTGGGCAAGATCATGGATGAATCTAAGAGCAGTGAGCAGCAGCAGGATAACAGTGAGAAATTGAAATTACCAAGATAACAATATCGGGGGGAAGCAGTGTTGGAATCTGATGGGAAACAGCGTGCAGAACCTGATGAAGATACTGTGAACAAAACGATGGCCGCAAATAAGAGCAATGGGAAACCAGAATCACAGTGAGATTGACAGAACATAAAGTACTTATCGTTTATAATGCAGATTTTGTTTTTCTTAATCTAAGTCTTCCTGGAACTTGAGGCCCAGGCAGGCCATTGACTTTTGTCGTATTAATTTTTATATAATGGGTTGGTATTATTTTTTCTTCTTCTTAAACTGTGTGGGGAATGAGATAAATGTTGTGTGGTATATCTCAATAATTGTGAAACCAACTTGGTCTAGTATCTCCTTCATTGCAGGTAATGGAATGAATTGTGCAGTAATCATTTTTTTTTTTTTATAATTGTTTTGTTAAAAAAAT
>Ga0307515_10002319_pt1 | contig 41558 bp, 41 predicted proteins | sample 17_EM_MG_FD_194513 | JGI IMG/M metagenome (GOLD analysis project Ga0307515, IMG submission 194513) | Populus trichocarpa ectomycorrhiza microbial communities from riparian zone in the Pacific Northwest, United States - 17_EM | ecosystem: Host-associated > Plants > Roots > Unclassified | place... | reverse complement strand
CTTTGTGATCTCGGCTATTTCAAGCAGACCATGTTTATTTCAAGGTTAGTAACACGAGTTCTTATTCCCCACGAGTATCATTTGACCACAAACTCGAAACCAGTGTGATCCTAGTCCTGGCGACCGTTCTCACGGCTGAATTCAAGGAGTACTGGCAATTGCTCCTTTATCAGGGTCTCTTGACCGGGCTCGCCTGTGGAATGATATTTTGTCCGCTCCCTGCCATCGTCGCACAGTGGTTCAGGAAACGGAGATCATTGGCGTTCGGCATTGTCTCCGTTGGAGCATCATTAGGCGGAACAATCATTCCGATTGTTGCCAGAAACTTGGTTGACCTCATTGGGTACACGAGTGCGTCGTCCGTGCTGTGAACGTGGCTAACGAGTTTCTTCAGCTCCAAATGGATGATGCGAGTTATTGCCCTAATCGAACTTTTCATGCTCACGATTGCCAACTTGGTAAAGATTTTTATGTCAAACTCAGCAAACATTGGCTTAGCAGCGTTGCCCGTAGACTCTCAGACGAAGGCTCGATCCTCCTCAAAAGACTGGACCCTTCTTCTCTTGGCATAATTTCAAAAAACCTGCGTTCAATGTGTACATCCTTGGCTGTATCCTTATCTTCCTGGGTTTCTTTACACGTAGGTTCTGCCGCCCTTTCCCCGCCATTATTCTGCGACTAACCTCAACTTTCCGGAAGTCCTCAATTACATTGATTTGAGCGCGACGGCGGTCGGGATCCCTCCAGAATTTTCTTTCTACCTTGTCTCCTTCGCGAACGCTGGGTCAGGTTTGGGACGGGTATCAGCTGGAATCTCCGCTGACAAACTCGGACCGCTAACCGTAATTGCCCCACTGACCCTGCTGTGTGCGATCGTGACGTACGTTTGGCCATTCGTCACGAAAAAAGGACCGCTGGTTGCCATCGCGGTCATCTACGGGTTCTGTTCCGGAGCATATGGTTCGATGCTTTCATTGCCCGTCGTGATGATGGGTGACATGCACGATGCCGGGAGGAGGACAGGAACGGTTTTGACGATCATTGCGCTCGGAGCTATCGCTGGACCCCCGATTTCCGGTGCCATCGCTCAAGCCACGGGCGGGTTCAAGGCCGTCGGTTATTACGCAGGTATCGTCCAGCGATCACCCTCTCCTGCCCTTGACCCCTACTAAAATGGCCTCCCCTGCTCTCCCTCTCTTTCAGGATCGTGCATCGTTGGGGGTGTCGTACTCCTGTATCTCACTAAATACCTGATGATCGGCAGCTTGCGCGGAAAATTCTAATGTTAGGATCGAAAGGACGGCCTTCAACCTATGACGAGATCGATTTCTTTCGGACCGTGCGCCGCAGCTTGGATGGTTTCGACCCATCCTCCGCGCAGGCTAGTACTGCAGGAAAGGCCACATTTCCCACGTTTCATCCTCAAACGACCACACGTCATCATAGAGTCATCTACCACATAATTCAATTGTTTTTAAAATAGTAGTTATACACCTTCGCACGCACTAATCACCGGCAAAACCTCTACGCCCGGTTCCCTGCCCGAGTAACCCACCTCTTGTTTTCGTATCGTATAGAACGTTATTGTCTAATATCTACTCGCCCTAGTATCATACGACATCAGTTTCACCGATCATAATGGATCCAGAGTTCCGACGATCCGCTCTCGTAACTGCTCAGCTTCAGGCTCGGATCTTCGGAACGGTAATCATGATAAGCTTATTTTCCTCCACTCTACTTTAGGGGCGACTCGAAACTACTATTTAAACTCTCACCTCTACCTAGTCTGCGGCAATGTCTGGCGAATTTTCTGGTATGATCGGCGCAGACATCATCCTCCGTTTGGCCGATGGACAAGAATTCCGTGTTCACAAAAGTACGCTCTCCATCACACCTATATTCCGGGACATGTTCACGTTTCTACAACCCCATTCTCCTGAACCTTCATCGATCCTCGTGGTCGAAATGTACGACGCCGGGACATGCTCAACGTGTTCCTCCGATATTTCTACCCGGTGTCGAAGCCGGTCGTCGAGGACCTCGGGCTGTTGGAAGCGTCGATGCGTTCAGCGGCAAAAGCTTGGTCTGGAGGACGGGGGGAAGGGGTGTGTGGTGTACAAGGGGTACTGCAGGGTCACCCAAGAAACTCACGGCCAGGATCAGACAAGATCTCTTCGTCAGTGGTGACCATCTCTTCGGCCCGGGGTTTAGATTGGGATATTGGGTCAGGCTGCCGTTCACGCGCACGCCCGGTAAGTAAATTCTTCCGGCAAGTCAGTACCTACGTTGAGCCTGGAGGTCGATGCCCAAAAGACGGGATGATGATGAGAGACTTACGCCTCTGTCCACGTTCCAGTACAGTTCGTGAGTTGTATGTGTCTGTAACGCCCTGGGGAGTGCCTTTTAAGAGGATGTGAGGGAGGAGGTGGATGTGGAAGAACTTGTGGGCGTCCGTGGCTCCCTAGAAAACACGGAAAAGGAACGGCTCTGCGCAGCGGTAAAGCGGAGAGGAAAAGGGACGATGTACGCACCGGTGATAAACCCCGCCAACAGTAGCCTCAACCGTCGTACCCAACACTTCACGCAACCAAACGTGCCTATTATCCACCTCCTTCGCAATTATCTGTAGATCCGACATACACCTCCACCCCGACACCCTTCCGATCCCCAACTCTCTACCAATGTGTTCTCCCAGAACGTAGGTGTTGAGGTTATGTTCGCCTGTTCGGCACCGGAGGAACACTAGAAAACAGGCTCCGAGGACCAGCCGACCTAGGTCGAGCACAGATTCAATGGGTTAGAGATCCGTTCATCCACACCTCAGACCAGAACACAAGCAGGACGGTTGATAATAGGGGATGACGGGAGTTAATGAGACGGTCAAGGACACTCACCGATGAATGCGAACCTCGCATTATGCCCAACAACCTTCGAAGCCGGATGACACGCATAGGTAGACAGCCTCTTCACCTGCTCCGGTGGAAACCCCAATCTTCCACCAAAAGTTTTGTTCAAATAGTTCACCAACTCCTCCGAAGTCTAATTCATAAACGCCTGGTTCCGTTGGCTGCTTTTCTTTGAAATCGTAGTTGGAGTCGAGAGAGTGGGAGAAGCCGAATGTGTCCGACGGTACGTGTGTGCATGCGGAGAGCGTAACCTGTCCAGGTTTGGGAATGTCCCCGTTGAGGAAGAAAAGTCTTGCCCGTTCCCGGAAGTTGGGTTGCCACTGTGGCAGAGGTCAGAGATGCGAAGTGGACTCCCCTCTTACAACTTTTCTAAGCCACAGCACCTGTCAGACACACGCCATCGCACTAAGAAAAGCAAAGAGCGGACATAAGTCAAGCGTTGAAACGTTGAATTCCGACGGAGCACGGTCGAGCAGAAAGGCCGGAAGGAAACCAGTGTGTGGATTTTCAGCGTCTAATTCACGACGCGATCGAAATACCGTTCCGCCATCGATTGTCTCGAGCTACTGAGTTTGAAGTGGGCCAAGTCGTCAACCGACGTCCAAAAGCGAGGACAGATCCTGTTGCGAACAACTTAAATTGCATCTCCACCACGCAAGCCAGGCAGAACAACTGTAGCTTTACCTGACAGAAAACGAAAATTCAGAACAAGACGACTTTACACCGCGCGGTAATACAACAACTAAGTATTACAAAAACAGCTCAATTACAGAAGGGAGAACCGATGAAGACACCCTGGTACGGACCCAAATGGTCGAGCAAATTGCTCAGGATGACATTGGGCACGTCGGCAATCGTGCACCCACTCTCGGTGCTGTCGTTCCCAGTGCACGAGTTCCAACGGTCAGACCCTTCGATGTGAACCTCTCCGCCGACGTGGCTATAACCCAACCCGCGCCCGGGCACGATAGGGATCGGATCCGAATTGTGGTTTATGCGCTTGAAGTTTCCGTTCACCTGTATTTATGATCATCAGATCATCCCAACTGGAAGCAATGAAATCTATACTCACCTTGGAGTTGAACCAACTCGCCCATGCAGGGTTCCCGACCCTCGGCGTTCCATAAGTCACACCTTTGACGGTAACCGAACTTGGCAGATTCAACCGAAGGTAGATCGTATCAAGCTCTGCAATGGCACCCCCGAGTGAATGTCCGACCTATCAAGGATTACGATCGGTTAGCACCCCCCACAACTCGACCGAACCGAAATAATTGTTTGGACTTACAGCAGCCACAGACGTAGCACCATTTTGGCTGATCAAATTCTTGACTTCAGCTAGGATGCTAGAGGCAGTAGCGTTGTGAGCATCTCTGAATCCATTATGGACAAGGACATCACCCGGTACTCCGGGAAATAGGGTGGAGCTGAGCTTCACTTGGTTGATCCTCAAGTCATTGAGGACCGATAAACTGTGTAATCGAAGATCAGGGTCAGTCCGCAATCAACCGCTCGGTCCCTAGATCACAGCCAGACCCACAATTGAGTTGGATCTGTCCCTTGGTGAGAGACGATCACGGAGTTCTGTTGTGGCCAATACCCAACAAAAACTAGAAAGTCGGGAGTAAACACAGGCCAATTCTTGGACGACATTTAGATGTTTCAGATACTCACACAATGGTACACTAGCGCCGTCCCCACCAGTCAAAGTTGGCTGGAATCCGGGAAGAGCACTGCAGGCTTCTGCAAACAGGAAAATGATCAGATACCCCGGACCTTCAAGACATCGATCACGATCAAGAACGGAAATGGGCTAAACTTACGTCCGCAACTCCAACTCTTGACCTTGGATTGTTGACAATACGCGGCTTTCGCAAAATGGGTGAAAGAAGAGAAACCGGATATGTCTGCCGCTGACAGTAGGCTAACGGCTCTGGCCTCGAGGTCCCCCCCCGCAACCCCTGAGGTACCTGGGAGCGGAATCGCTCCAACAGGGGTAAAAAGGACTGTGGTTGCAAGGAAAAAAATAGAAGCGAACGAAAAGAAAGTTGACAGCATCCTTGATGGGTACTTGGAGCGAGGGAACGAACGAAATAACGAAGGGTGGGCGAGAGGGTCGAGCGACGGGGTGAACAAACGAACGTGATGATAGACGACAAAGGGAGACCATCCCAATATTTCTCTTGTGCTTAAATCCTGGTTGCGAAGCTCGAAAAGGGAAAGGTCAACGTCCAGCGGGCGACGAGCTGAGAAGTGGGGCCGAACAGAAGCGAACGACGGAAACGATGTGCGAAGAGTCGGGTATCACTCAAAAATGGGATCAGCGTGGGAGAATAATACTCTTGTAGAATGCTTGAATGGCTCGAGGGGGACCTGAGTGATTCAACTCTTGTTGTTTGGAGGGAGCCGACTAACTCTCGTTCGGTGGCCGGCTTAGAATCCCATGATCGCCGCCTGCTGTCCAACTGGTGGCACTATGACCATTTGCTCATCAGAACCCTTTGACAGCGAGAGCGAAACTCTTTGCCAAAGCGCCAAGGGCGCATTGTCTGCGTGTTCGGGTGAGCGAACGCGCTTTGAATAACTCCGTTGACAAGTTCCTGATCACCCTATCAGCGCTAATGTGAGCCACGTTGCGTGGGATAGTGCGAACCTGATGACGCCGGGGTGAGGGGTAATGTCGACCTCCGCAATTCCCAGAGGATTGAGAGAGAATAAGATATTTGTGGGGTGAATTACTGGACATGGTGTTTATGTGCGGTAATCGGAAAAGGCGAGCCGAACAATCGCTGCATCCAGTTAGGCTGTAGGCATGGTGTCCAAACGGCTGACAGCAGAGATCTTCTGTGAATCGTGGCGTCCGGTTGGCTAAGGAGTGCCAAGTGGCAGAGGTATGCTAACAAAAACGCGGGGAAGTTTGTTCAAGTCGCGTGGTGGCCCGGAGACCCCAATCCCCAGACCTCCGACCGTCCACGCCAATTGCCTCCACGCTCCAGGATTTCCAGAGAAACCACAAGTGTAGCGCGCCACACGGGCGGTGTACCCTAGTAGGATATCAAAAGAGGCGCATCAGTAAGTTTCTTTGCCGCTTTGCTGGTTCGGGGTTATGAATGTGCACGAGGTGGAATGCTCAGATGGAAACCAAAAACAGGTCAGCATCGAAATGGATAACTGAATAACAATTTATCTTCACGGTGTATTTCTACGCGCGCAACGACAACCACGAGGGTTGGAGTTTACGATGTTGGAAGATGAAAGAACAGTGAAAGGATTGGCACTCACTGGGCTTTGAGGTAGTCCCCATTCCGTGGATCCCTCGATAATCAGGGTGTAAAGGTGAATGAACTCTTTCTCATGACTTGAAAAAAAAACGCGTCTGAAGTCCATGGGCGCCGGGGTTCGAGTGGGGGTTGGTCAAAGTCTTTCGGGGCAAGTGTTGTCACTGTAGAATCACATCATCGGAAATGATCGACTCGAAGTCCAGCACAGTCAAAGAATCCGTTTCCTATGCAATCCGTTTCCTATGCATGCAGATCGCACCATAGTATTACGATCGGCGTGAATAACCCCTCTCGCTCTGTAGCTGAGCCGCCGCATAGATCTGAAGGAAAGAGGTTGCTACAAACAAATAGAACGACACATGGAGGTACTGTACGTTACGTACAGGAAGATCTGCATCGGAGATGCATAAGTCGAAGAACGACAGTGACAATATGGAGGAGAGGGAAAAATAAGTAAACGACAACCCATCCCAACACTCTCGGCAATCTATACAAGACCGGGAACGAACCAATACTTGACTTCCATCGCGTAAGGTTCCCACTCTTCACCAAACTTAGGCTCGTCCTCTGCCGTGGCTCTTGCGTGTCAAACTCCCGCAGTGTGCACCACCACGAAATCCACGCGCACTGTGGAGCGAACATTGCGCCGTTCCGGTGTGTTCCGACCGCGCATTCGATAATCCAGCTCCCACGAGTCATTCTCATGGACGTCAGCCCTGCCGTGAGACATAACGAACCAAGCTATGCGGAGCGCCGAAAAAAGCTGTATGGGCCTGAGGTATGTAACTAGCTGGTGCTCTGGTTCGATGCAGAGATTGGAGACGAATAGCGGCACAAGGGGTTTTATAGCTGTGTAGGTGAGCGAAAGTTCCAAAGGCCATCAGGAAGATTCCGAACAAGGTGACTGGTGTGACGGAGTTCCGGTATGTGAGGAGGAGGGCACTAAGGGGAATGAAATGTGCTCAGACGAGTCGCGGGGGAGGGGGGGGGGTCGGAAGATGTGGTAGTGGTAGTGGGCGATAGTCAGAAAGTCGAGGACACAAGCGACGTAAAGCAACGACCTCTGGAGCTAATGGTGTGCGACGTTCTTGAGGTGCCTCGTGAGGAGGAGCGGTTGCCCGCTGGTTAAGAACTAGCTGACTGACATCGACTGCAACTCGGGTGAGGGACATCGTGATTCGAGTTTGGCGGGGGAGAGAAAGGAGGAAGATGGTGGAAATACTCATACTGAGGTTCTTTTTTATAGTCAGATAAAAGCTGTTTTCGAGATTCGGATCTCCCAACAAGGTGAAGGATGCCGACAGTTGGCCGCGACCCGACAGCAACTCAGATAAAATCCCTTCCAGCGCAGTCTCAACCACAAGTCTGCCTTGCTTCCGCTGTGTGTTCTGCGGAGTTAGCTCACATCCCGTGTCTCCTGTATTGGCTACGGAGGTGACTTCTACCGTGACCCTCCCACTGTTTTGCTTCCTCCACGGCCAGAATCGGTGTGTCCGTTTCCGAGGCTTTGACCGAAGAATGCGTGTCGCACCAACTCGGATCCGGATCCTCTCCAAGGATTCAAGCCGGTACGATGTTACCGGTTTCTCGAACTGATCCGAACCCCCTTCGGGCAGGCTCCTACCCAACCGTTAGATGAGGGGACGAGACGAATCCGAATTGGCGGGAGGAGAGTGGTGTCAGCAATGATCGATGAACGTTGAACCGCTGTCGGTGCCGGAAGGCCGTGGGCACCACGAGGCTGTCGTTGTCGTCCATCATGCGCCGCTTTCGAAGGTTTTCGTCCTCAGCGACACCGACGCACCTAAACAGCCCGCCACCCACACCTACATCGCCGATTGAACCCATAAAGAAGGAAATCGTCAGAATCCACTCTAAAACCAGAGATCCCAGGGTGCTTGCCGCTCCGACGAGTTCCATCGCCTTGTCCATTGGTTCCCCGTCTTTCGATCCTTCGGATGCTGGCGCTGATGATTCCCGGTTACCCAAAGAGTCAGATTGGAGGACGGCATATGGAGCGGCGAGGATGGCCGTCGATATCGCCAAGGAATCCTCTGATATGTTTTTGCCGCTCAAAGCTGTTGTTGGAGCTCTCGCGGTTCTTATCAAGAACTACGATGTGAGTTCTCAACTCTCTCGCGCCAAATGAACGTTTGAACGCCGACAGTTTCCACAGCAAACCACTGCGAATGCAGAACAGATGAAAGAGATCGAGGATAGGATACATTCACTTGCTGATGTACTCACACTCCCTGTGGATGGTCAGGATAATGCAGAGAAGGCGCGGAGAAAGGCTCTACGGAAGTTTGTGCTCCTCCACAACGAGACACTGACATACTGCTGAATTGCATCAACTGTTCGCAGGAAATTGACTGATATAATTGCAAAGCTCGGACAGCTTTCTAAACGACACAAATTTCTAAAGTTTCTGAAGAACGTCGACCACGCCAAAATCTTGAACAGTCTCGTGCAGGACCTGAATTATGCCGTCACAGACTACCAGGTATGTGTCGCAGGCCTTACTGCGCGAGGTAGCTCACGTTGGTACAGACTTCGATGCAACAAAACACATACGAGAACACGAAGAAGATTGATAAGAATACAAGAGACATTGTTGTGAGGCGATCTTCCCAGGCCGACTCCAGTGTGATTTTAGACTGAAACTATCCAGGAAGCCGCGGATCTCGAGATCCTGGGAAAACTAGATCCCGTGCATAATGCGGGACATCAAGCTGCCCACCATGATACATGCTTGCGGGGGACCCGAGCACCTGTCCTCGATACCATCACGGGATGGGCCAAAGATCCTCAGGATAGGCACGTCTTTTGGCTTAGCGGCCTGGCGGGAACGGGAAAGTCGACCATCGCACAAACCTTTGCCGAAACAGTTGCGAAAGATGGGACCCTTGGCGCAAGCTTCTTCTGCTCTCGGGATTATCTCGATCGAAAGGAACTCAAGAGCATCTTTCCTACACTTTCCTATCAGCTCGCGTGCAGGTATCCCGCCTTTCGTAATCAGATCATTCAGGCCATAAAGCGGGACCCCTCTGTAGCACGCAATTCGCTCATGTCTCAACTCGAGGACTTGATCGTGAATCCCCTCTCTTCCACAGAAATATCGTGCGTCATTGTCGTGGACGCCCTAGACGAGTGTGTCGACGATCAGCCAGCCTCAGCAATGCTCTCTGTCCTCGCTCGTTTCGTCGAGCAGCTACCGTCCGTCAAGTTCTTCATCACCGGAAGACCGGAACCACGCATCCGAACAGGATTTCGCCTCCCCCTCTTGGAACCGTTCACTCAAACCTTCTTGCTACACGAGGTCAAGCCGTCCAGCGTCGACGAGGACATTCGATTGTACCTCCAGGAGAAGTTGACTGCGGTCGCAAAACGAAGGAGTGACTTCGATCAAACAAACCCGTGGCCATGTGATGAGGACCTCACGGCGCTAACCAAGAAGTCATCTGGGCTATTCATTTTTGCCTCCACCCTGACAAAATTCATCGAATCAGAACACCACGAGCCTGGCGAGCGCCTCCAGCTCATCGTCACCCTCCCAGACAGCACCGTTCACGAGGGACGCGCGGGTATCGACCTACTCTACACTCAGGTTTTGATGCGCGCGTTTTCCGACGTCAAAGAGGTAGCGATGTTCGAGAATCTGAGGAGGGTTTTGGGCGCAGTGATCCTGGCGTTCAACCCGTTGTCCCGGGCGCAGATTGCAAAAATCCTCAATATCAAACCATCCACCATCACTACAATTCTACGACATCTCCACTCGGTTCTTCTCATTCCCAACGAGGACTTCAAGGAGATCCGCGTTTTCCACAAATCGTTCCCGGACTTCATGCAAGACCCTGACCGTTGTCCCGGTTTCAATTTCCTCATCGACTCTCCTGCTCACCACGCGGACATGGCACTCGGATGTTTGAGGTTGTTGGGGAATTTGTTGAACCCGAACCCTTGCGATTTGCCGGACTTCGTGATGAATCTGGATATAGCCGACGTCCCGGAACTCCTGGAGGGCAAGGTGGGGGGTGCGTTGCGGTACGCATGTAGCTACTGGGCCATGCACGTTTGGTCTTCAGGCACCGATGACGACGACCAACTGATCTCCTCCGTGGCCAAGTTCTTCACGATTAATGTTCTCCCATGGGTTGAAATTATGAGCCTCGAGAATCAACTGGAAAGTGTGATTCACAGCATTCAGAACCTTTTCGAGTGGATTAGCATGGTGCGTGCCTTCAATCGATGAACAAGAAAACTGCTCTGACTATTATACTTCCAAAAATAGGTTGGCAGTTTTGCCTCCGGCCTGTATAAACCAGCAGATGACTGCCTCCGATTCACTATGTGTTTCTTCCACCCCATCCAGCAATCCGCACCGCACATATATCATTCCGCTTTACCCCTTTCACCGACATCATCGTTGATCCGCTCCAGGTTCTCCGGGGAGAACACCAGGGTCACCGGCTGCTTTGGGATCCCTGAAAAGTGGGGTCCCGTTCTACGAACCATACAAGGTGCCCTAGGGGACTTCTCGTGCGTGACCACCATTGGTCATACCAAGACTGCCAGGATTGCTGCTGTCTGTGGTGATGGTACCGTGGGCATCTACGACTCTGTTACGGGTGTTCTGAGGCTGTCTTTGAACCCTCTAAATCCCATCCAGGCAATGGCGGGCTCTCCAGATGGTTCTGCACTCTTCTGTGCGCACCGAGGAAACCACTCAGTAACCGTATGGGACATTCAGACAGGTGGACTCATCCATACTTTTGTCCTGAAGGGGGAAGCAAAAAACACCGCCATTTCCCTGAAAGGCCGCTACCTCGCGTGTAGCTTATCCGACGGAACACTCAATATTTGGGAAGTTGCGAACAAACTGGGGAGTCCTGCTTTCAACGGAGGTTCGCCGGTTACCTGTCTCTGTTGGCTGGCACCTGAAGAACACCTCGCGGTCGCAAGCGAGGCGTCGGTACACATTTGGGACGTTGTCGCTAGAACGGTCCTGCACATCTTTGTCATACAGGACCCTATCCGCGGCGCCATATATTCCAAGAACTACCGTCGGTTGGCCATTACGGCTGGCTCAGGAGCCGAGAGCGTCATAATCATCATCGACCCTCAGGCAGGTGTATCTTCAGGTCCGCACCAAATTCAGGGGCGACTATCCTGTTTCACCTTCTCTCGGGCCGAGAAGCTCGTGTGCGGGATGGAGAGCCAAGGACTACAGTCATTCAATATTTTGACGCAGCGTTTGGAGGAGCTTAACCACCCAGCTACCATAACGTCCGTCTCCACGCTGCCGAACGGGATCGTGGTGGCGAACGCTGCAGGCTTTGGCATTCAATTATTGAGGCCGGACGAGGGATGCGCCCCGTCTCGACAGCTTATCACACCCGTCCTCACTACACGTTCCCTCGACGGGGATAGTATCATCGCCATCGTTCCAGTCACTCGGGACTGCGTCGTACTTCTCGAATCTACCACTATGCGGCGACTCCTCGAAATCCCTGCGCGGGAAAACCTCCCGATTCCGACCAATCGCCCCGCCGTCATTTGTGCATCGCTTAAAACCGAGGTGGCAGTTCATTGTTCCGAGGAGGGGAACGGAGGGAACCTGCAGTTGTGGAAGTTCGGTCGTGGAAATCCGGTGTGGACCGTGGAGGTGGGCGAGCTACCATCCATTGGCGGTATTTCACCAGCCAGTGCCCGCCTCGCGACCTTCCATGTTGTGCATGACCAAGCTTATATCTGCATCCGGAGTATGAAAAACGGGGGACTCCTCGCCCAACTACCTCTTGGCCAGCCCTGTACCACGTCCCCCCTTGATATTGCATTCGGCTCGGAAACCCGATTCTACTCCCACCACGACGCTTACCGCATTAAATACAAGGTCACTGTTTCGTCGGAGTCGTATGCCCCTAATCATTCGATTACTCATGGCAAGCGGCTGCCCTTAGTTGGGCAGGCGCGGAAGAGGCGATATTGTATGGATGATAACCACGAATGGGTCGTCAGTGGTTCGCAGAGGATTTGTTGGATTCCACCGGGGTATATCGGGTCGGCTCAAGCTAGCTACTGTTGGGCTGGGTCTTCACTTTTCATGGCTGGACAGGATGGGACGTTGAGGGTATTAACCTTTCGAGAATCACTATTCTGAACAGTAGAACACATTCCTGACTATCGGCTTTCATGCACTTTATCCCCATCTCACCACGATCATCATATGGCTCAATAAACCACGTCTTGCTATGCGCGCGCTTGTGGCGATTACTAGGAGTGTTCGCGGTCACAGTGACTGCACACTTTGTAGGTATAGAATGGTTAAAAAGTCGTTGGTAAAGATCAGATTTGTCGGGGATAAGGCTTGCAATTGGTGAGTTTACCGCCGATTGGTAACCAGTCCACGGAGGTGACCCCGTCGTTGATTCCGTGACGGATTCGCCAACGGGGGGTGCGGCTCACCGGCAAACGAGCTGGCTTTGGCTTCCGTGTCGCCCTTCAGAACTATGTGGACCAACCTATATCACGCTCTCTTCCCACCGAAAGTATTCTTGGCCTCTGAAGCCGATCGTGCTTTCATTCGACTTACCGTTGGGTCAACTGAAGGATGCGTACCGCTCCGACTCGAATCATCTCTGAGGACTTGGGCCGGTAGCATGTTGCCGGTTTCTCGAATTGATTTACATTTCAAGTGAAAACTGAAAAGGCGAAGAGAAAACGGGAATAAACAAGGGTTGCGAGTCGTCGGGAGATTGACGGTAAGGACGAAGGAACGTTGGAGTAAATTCCATCTAACTCCAAGTTACCAGAACCATTGGGAGTAAAGATACATGCAGAGAAACAGAACGAGTCGGAGACGACAGAGGAAGGGTCCAAAGGTGTCACAAGGCTGCGAGAGAGACCAGAGACAGGTGGCGAACCAGTTGTCGATCTCGATAACCAAAGCGTACAAAGGCAAAGAGCAAGAGTCCGATACAGGTCGACTGACTCTCAAGGAGTGGGAGTCTCAGCTACGATGGATGTATCGTGGCCTTGTCTCTATACTTCTCCTCGACAACCTCTGCCAACACCTTATCCCACTCCCAATCCTTCGGAGGTGGCATTGCCATTGGAGTTTGAGCCGGTAGACCCTGCTAAATCGACTCGGGAAAAGATCGAGCGAGGCTGTGACTCCGCTTGCCAGGTTGATGCTGATTTTGCATGCCAGAGTTCTGCAAGGTGGGTGTTCCAGGTTGCGACGATGAATGCTGATACTAAAACCACTTGAAATGGGACTGGGGAAGGATCAACGCTGACGACCTTTTCTTCAATTTATTCGCGGGCACTGTCTATGGCTCCCCGGGCACCAGCGGAATTGTTTTCACCCCCTTTCTCCGCAGCTCCATCCCGAACATAACCGCCAGTTTAGCCAAGGTAGTTTTAGGAACGACCGGAACTGGATCATCCTTCGTGGCCCCGGTTTTGAAACCGGGGGGAGCGGACAAGCTCGAGAACAAGGCCTAGGTGCCGTTGGAGCGGGCTGAATGGTGGGCTGACGGCTACATCCGACAGCCTCCCTGTCGTAGTTACCCGAGTTTACGCCTGGTGGGAAATTCGTGGATAGTAGGCATGAAGATCGTGGGGCTTGTCAAAAGTCGAGATAAGTGAGATAGATTATCCGAGATAACATGAGCCATCTACAAGCGGGATTTGACCACCCGACCAGATTATATAGCACTAGAACGCCTTAGGCTTGAAACGGCATGCAACCAGGAGGGGAGCGGATGGGGTGGATGACCTTAAGTAGGGTAGGAGATTCCGCGTCTTGCATATGGGTATCTTGTGCGTCGTTCTCCAGTAGACGAGTTAAAAGGTGTCGCAGAGTCGGTGGTGCTTGTTCATCGGGGAAACGTTACGAAAACCTGTGAAACGCGCGTCGCACGGATGAGATGGATCGGCAAAACACAGAACCCCCATAGTTAGGGCCACCTCCGCGACCACTCACACGAATATGCGCAATGAAAGTGTTTCCGTCCAGAAATCATGAATCCGCGGAGAGACCGGGCTGTGAGCATCGGGCTGAAAAAGCGTGGAACCAAAACACGGAAAAAAGGGTAGGCCCCTCGAACCAGGGTGCCGTGAACGGTCTGGAGCCCACGGGTCCACAGCTATCGTTTCTTGGTGGTTCTGTGGAGCGGAGGAATTAGCACCTGTGCGAGGCAACACACCGAATAAAACTTACCAGATTGGTATTTTCTGCTATTTCCGCGTCCTCTCTTCCCCGGCCTCCGTTCCAACCTCCGAGGAGGGATTAAGAGGTGGAGGTATCGGCCACAACTGCACCATGTATCCTCCCAGCATGCCAACCCGTCGAGCGCGCGTTATCGAACGGAAGAGAGACACCCTGCCGTCGAGGAGATCCCTGAGTCGGGAAGCATAGTGCCGTTTTTTTTTTTCACTTTGACATAGATGGGAATGTGGGGAGCGCGTGGAAAGCATGAGAGATTTGATGGGCACTTCCCCGCTGGACCAGTGCCTGGAGAATCTCACGGTTGCTTGCAGTTCCCGAATACGTTTGTCACGGACCTTTTTTTCCATCTTTATACCGCTCCTCAGTCGGGCTCCTGTTCGTACCGAGGAGTAAGTCCCTCCTGCGTCAATCATATATATGGTTACTTATGCTTTACGTGCTAGGGCTAAATCTGATTACATTTGGACTTCATTGCTAGGTAGCGAGCGTGTTAGGCGTTTGTAGACACGTCAAAGGAATTTACTTCGCTCAGGCAGAGCGCGCCTGAGAACCTTGAAGCCACGTCCAAAAACGAGAGCCATCCAAACGTCAAGACTGAGGACACTGACTATTGGTATGAAGGAGGCCCGCTCTTTGCGTCGTCCGGGAAAAGGGCAAAGACTTGAAAATGAGATTCATGGAGTGCGAACGCCCCTTCAACCCACTGTCATGTTGAAATCTGGGGAGACGAATCAAGTCAACACCGTGTAACCTGAAGGGAGACAGACGGTGAGCGAACGAACCGAGACCAAGAAATCTTGCAAACGAGTTTGCGAGAACAGCTCCGCAAAACAAAATCCGTCTCACTCTCCTCCCACTAACCTCGTTATTGAGTTTCTCGGACGCATCAAGCTTAAGCGCCAGTCCAAAGGTCGGATTCAGTTCCTCCCCCCAGTCCACCAAGACAAAGTCGGAATTCGCATGATTCTCCGGCAACCGAGCGCGCTCCGGCATCACCTTGGTTTCGTGCTTGGCCATCTCCGGCTTACCTAGTTGATCTCCTCCGCAATCCGTTTGACGTTCCAGGCTGTCCGGAACCCAACGTGGAAAGTTATACACACCGGGGAGGATTTCGGCGCCTTCGAGCATGATCTGTACACGGTCACAGTAGTAGAGATATTCCAAGCCGCGCGGTCCTTTTGGAGAATGAATCCAGTGGGAAGCGGCTTGGGATATACGAGAGCAATGGCAGTGATGAGGGCGGATCTAAGATTGAGAAACGAGGGATTAGCTGGAGGCATCAGACGAAGCTGTGAAGAGTTCGACAGGGATACTTAGCCGGAGGATATTGACGCGGCGCACTCACGTAGGGAACGTGTGCACGTTGATGGCTGATACGGGGAGAGCTTAGGCGAAAGAGCTCACGGCCAGCAACCGCGTGAAGACGAGAGGGGGAGAAGGAATGAACAGGCAGCTCGAGCAGGCGGAGAGAAACCACACTTGAGCGCCAAGCACCAGGATGATCACGTTGCGCCCTTCGCACCTATTGTGAGCGCTAGATTGAATCAAAGCCACGAGGACATCCATCGACTATCGCACCACCATCTGTACGCCATCCCACCACCGACATGAAGTTGCTGAATTCTCTCTCTAGGCTGAAGAAGAAAGCCAAGCACCGACTAATAGGGAGAAAGCGCAAACCGAACGAGCTAGGAGCCGACGTCAGTGGGGAGAGAGTCGAATCGACGGGTTCGCGTCCAGCATCGGAACCTCATGTCATAGCGGGCGGCAGTAACGACCAAGGAGGGAAAGAATACAATGCAGACCAGGAGAGGAGGGGGGCAGATGTTGATGTAGAGGAGGTTGAGCAGACGCGTTCGCATTCGCACTCAGATGTCGAAGTTGTGGATGGAAGTGGACTCGCTGGAGGGAAGGATATCGATGCGGAGAAGGTCGAGCGAGTTTATCGTTCTCCGTCCACAACCTCAATCCCGCACGATGGGAAATACGACAGTAAGCAAACACGGTTATTGTCAGTTACTTTCTCTGGACACTCCACAGTAGACGCGGGCACCTCTGCCGTTCCTGAATATGTACCGGAAACTCGTCACCTTGACAAGAGCAGTGGACCAAGCGCTGCCGCGGACGAGACCAAATCGAACTGGAAGTCTACTGCGTCTGCTACGGCAAAATTGCTCCTCCGTGGGGTAAGAGATTCCGCAGATGCCTTTGGTCCTCTCAAATCTGTCGCCGGAGGTCTCTGCTTTATTCTTGAAAATCGCGAGGTATTGTCCCCTCTTGCACGCGCCGTTCGACGCTTACAGGTACCCCAGCGAACGAAGGCAAATACACGGGTGATAGAATCGTTGGCTCCCCGAGTCAAAATGCTCGCCGAATCGCTCTTTGCACCTGTTTCCGAGGATGATATTAAGGAGGGGTCAAGAAAAAAGGTCCTGGAACAGTAAGCCCGCACTTTCCAACATCGGGAGCCGAATGTAATGTTCAAGGATTGCTAGGAAACTGGAAGAGGTCCATCGAGATTTAACTCTACTATCAGAACAAGGAAAGGTCCAGGGTTTCTTCGACAACATCAAGAATGCCGATAAACTTGGTGGTCTGGTTGAAGACATTCGTGATGCGATGATGGATTATCAGGTTTGGATATCGCGCCGCTCATTCTTACCACGTCTGACGTCGGCCCTAGACTTCTTTACAACAAGATACCTATGACAAAAGTCGCCAGCTCATTGTGAGTTTCACTTCCCAACCTTCCGATACTGCAGACTGACCGATGAACAGGAATCAGCGGACCTTGCTCTCCTTGACAGGATGTATCACACCGCGGACGCCGGGTACCGTTTCGGGAACAGGGAGGGGTGCCTGAGGGGAACGAGGAAGGAAGTCCTGTGGGAGATCGAACGGTGGTTGACCGGTGAACAGGAACAGCGCATTTTCTGGCTGAATGGCCTGGTGGGGACCGGAAAATCTACTATTGCCCAAACATTCGCCGAGACGAGCTTCGCGGACGGACGACTCGGTGCCAGCTTCTTCTGCTCACGAGATTTCGAGGACCGGAGCAATCTTCAGGCAATCTTCCCAACACTCGCCTTCCAGCTCGCCTACCGGTATCCATCCTTCCGAAAGGAGTTACTCCCAGTCTTGAAAGCAAACCCTGATGCTGGACGGGAGTCCCTTTGTTCACAGATGGAGACACTTATCGTCGGTCCGCTCAAAGCCACCCGCATCCAAACCCTCATCATTATTGATGCCCTTGACGAGTGCAAGGACGAACAACCCGCGTCCGCCATCCTCTCCATCCTCTCCCGCTACGTGAATGAAATCCCCACTGTCAAATTCTTCATCACTGGACGACCTGAAGTCCGAATTCGCACCGGATTTCGGTTGAGGTCACTCCTCCCGATCACAGAAGTCTTCAAGCTCCATGAAGTCAAGCCAGAAGCGGTGGACAGTGACATCAAGCTGTTCTTCCAAACTCAGTTGGTCAACCTCATCGAAAATCGAAGTGACTGTAGTGCTACAGGAGATTGGCCAAGTTCTTCCGACATTGATATTCTATGCAAGAAGGCAGCTGGATTTTTCATCTATGCCTCCACAGTCACCAAGTTTATTGCTTCAGAAAACAGTGTACCTGCACAGCAGCTTGCCCTCGTCACCATGCTTCCAGAGAGCACCATTGAAGAAGGAAGGTTTGGGATTGACCAGCTCTATACCAAGGTTCTTCAGCAGGCATTCCACAATACCCATGTCAACAACAACCAGCAGTATCACTATTTCCGGACTGTGGTGGGGACAATTCTGCTCACCCTCAACCCCCTTCCAATCAAGGCCCTTTCAGAGCTTCTGGGCTATGACATCCCACATATCCACAGCATAATCCGGTCCCTCCATTCTCTCCTCCTCATCCCAGACAAGCCAGAAGACCCAATCCATCCCTTCCACAAGTCATTTCCTGACTTCCTTATAGACCCAGAGCGGTGCAAAGACAAAAACTTTCTTGTGGAGCCTACAGTTCAGCATGTGGAAATTCTGTTCTCATGCCTTAACCTAATGAAGGCAAGGCTGAAGAAGAATATCTGTAATCTAGATGATCATGCTGTCCTCAGTGAGGTCAAAGATCTTTCTGCTCAAAAGAGGGACTACATTGGGGATGCTCTGGAGTATGCATGTAGATTCTGGACAAAGCACCTTCTGGGAATTCCTAGTACCAGTCCTTATGTCCAGGAAGTTCAGGAGGCAATTGACACACTCTTCACAACAAGTCTGCCATATTGGATTGAAGTGCTTGCACTGACAGGGAGTCTTGAGGTTGGAGTCTATGCAATGAATGACATTGAACAGTGGTATGCTTTGGTAAGTGCTGTGAAACCTGTTCAATAAGACCTGTACTTATGCTTGTCCAGACAGGATCATTGTGTCAGTGGACAGCAGATAGTCAGAGGCTGATCCTAGAATACTTTGATACAATCAATACCTCACCCTCCCACATCTACTGTTCTGCTCTCAAATTTCCCCCTTCCTCATCTTGGCTCCATCAGTACTATGGTGCAGGCCTCCCACAGGAGGTCAAAGTAGTTAGGGGGCTTTCAGCTGGATGGGGAACATGTTTCCGCACAGTCAAGTTAGATGGGAATGCACTTGCATGCTGGAAAGAGACAATTGCAGTTGGTTTGAGATCTGGCTCCATTGTTATCCTTGATGCAGTCACAGGAAGCAAGATTACTGTTCTTTCTGGACATACTAAAGGGGTATCATCTCTCACCTTCTCATCAGATGGGACATCACTTGTATCTGGAAGTTGGGATAACACTGTCAAGCTCTGGGATATGCAGACTGGTGGGGTTGTCAAAACCTTCCAAGGCCACACCAACTATGTGATGTCTGTTTCCATCTCACCAAACCATGCCATGATTGTTTCAGCATCTCTTGACAAGGAAATTTGTTTGTGGGACATTCAGACAGGAGAGTGTTGTCAAACCATACAGCAAGAGTGCTTTGTAGAGTCTGTTCACTTCTTCCCACTAGATCCTCATCACTTTATATCTATATCTGATGATGGCAAAGTTCAGGAGTGGAATACTGATGGTCACAAAGCTGCACCTGAATATGCTGGTTTATGTGCTGCTTTCTCCCTTGATGGCACTAAGTTAGTTTTGGCAAATAGGGGAGTTGCTTGGGTTCGAAACTCTAATTCTGGGGCAGTTATGGCTGAATTCCATATGGATAACACCAACACTAACTGTTGTTGTTTTTCCCCTAATGGATGGCTTGTTGCAGTTGCTGCTGATGATATTATCTATGTTTGGGACATCACCAACCCAGGACCTTGCCTCACCAGGACCTTGATTGGCCATACTAACCGTATCATCTCCCTTGTATTTTCCTCCCCCACCTCCCTCATTTCAGCATCCTGGGATGAATCAGTAAGGTTCTGGAAAATTGGCACCTCATCAACATCCTCAGATGCAATTGATCTAAACTCTATCCCCTACAATACTCCAATCAAGACAGTAACTCTCCAAGCTAAAGATGAAATTGTGATCTCAACTGATTTAGATGGGGTAGTCAGGGTCTGGGACCTCTCAACTGGCCTCTGCAAGGCATCATTCCAAACACCAGTCAAAGACTTTCCCTGGAGAGATGTCCAACTGATTGACAGCAGGTTGGTCTTGGTTTGGTATGCAGCTAAGGAAATCTATATCTGGGATGTTGAAAAAGGGGAACTCCTCCAAACAGTGGATGGACCTCAGGGTAGAGTCCTTGACCTCAGAATATCAGGAGATGGATCCAAAGTCTTCTGCATGGAATGGTACTTCATCCATGCTTGGTGTACATGGACAGGAGAGGTTATTGGTAAAGTGGACCTGCCTAATATTCACCCTGTAGATACATTCTTGACTATAGATAGTTCAAGAGTTTGGACACACCTAGCTAGTGAGATTGAGGGGTGGGAATTTGGGGACTCAGACTCATCCTCTGTTAAACATTATACAGAGCCTCCAAACAGGCCCCATCTAGATTTTATTGGTGGTATTAGGAGGGTGAGGTCACATCTACCTGGGATTGAGGATACAATTACTGGAAAGGAGGTTTTCCAACTTCCTTTGAGATATAAAAAGCCCAGTGATGCACAGTGGGATGGTCAGTATCTGGTTGCTGGTTATCACACTGGAGAAGTGATAATTGTGGACTGTAATTGTACACTTGCCCATTAGGCCCCTGCAGTGAATGTATTTTTTTTGTTCATTTTTGAAGTTCTATATATGAAAAATCTTATTGCTTGGCAACTCTACTACTCATGGTTTGTGCTCTGTCAATATCCAAAAGGTAAGAGTCTACTTCTTCTGTTGAGAGTGGATAGGAGAGACAGGAGCAGTAAGCCCTAAGCCCTCCTGGACCTTGCAGTCAATCTGGTTGGTTGTGGCAGTGGGTTCAAAAAATTGAGCCCTCCACCAGTTCTGCTGATACAATGGATGATATAGCTCAGAGAGTGTATACAAGGTAATTTTGCCTCTTGCTAGCAGCTAACAGATCTGGAACATCAATGTGTGATACTGTTTCCAAGAAACAATGGCAAGCAGAGCACTTGTATAATCAATGCTGGAGGGGAAAGCTCAAATCAAAGGGAATGAAGAATATATTCCCCAACATCATTGTAATGGAGGGAATAGAGTGGTACAACAGGTGATTGTGAGTTTCAGATATTGATTGTAGACCAAAACAGAAGGGAAGGAAGTTCATGTAAAGGTGTATGTGCAATAAAAACACAGGAAATCTTGTTCAAATGCATAGTGACCCAGAGACTTCCACTCCCAGATGTCCAACCACCCCCACCAATTGCCCCAATGCTCAAGTAACTTCTGGATGGACCACAGGCATAGTGCTCCACACAGGCAGTGGACCCTAGTTTGATATCAAGAGAGGTGCATCAGTGAGTTTCTTTGTTGTATTGCTGGTTCAGGGTTTTGAACATGCATTGTGGTGGGAAACTCAGAAGGAGATACAGGTCAACATTGAAGTGTTAAGGCAGAGATAACTGAGTAACAAACCATTTTCGTGGTATGCTTCTATGCATGCAACAATAATCGTGAGGGTTGAAGTTCACAACATTAAAAGATGAAAGAGCGGTGAAAGGGCCACTCACACTGAGCTTCGAGGTGGTCTTCGCTTCATGCACCTCCCGATAATCAGGGGGTGGTGGTGAACAGACCCGCTCTCATGAATTGAGAAAGAAAAACGCGTTTGAACCTCGAGGGCGCCATGGATCGAATAAGTCGCGCGCTCAAGACAAGCGTTTGACGTAGAAAGCCATCTGCACACGATGGTCGACTCGAAGTCCAGTGCATTGGTCAATGAACCCGTTTCCTGCGTGTGCGGACTGTACCATATCCCAAAATCCGTCTCGGTCACTACGAACCGCTGTGTGTATATCTAAGGGAACAAGGCTGCTACAAGCGAATAGAAGGATACACGAGGGTCCCACACGTTGCGTACAGAGGAAGATCTATGCTGGAGGTACATAAGTCTAAGGCTGGCGACCATATGTACGTGAAAGAAAAATGAAGGAACGACGGCCCGCCCCGGCATTATCGGTGAGATACACAAGACCAGGAACGAACTAATATCTGACCTTGGTCGCGTAATTTTCCCACTCTTCACCAAACCTACCCCTCATCTGCTCGTCCTTCGCTGTCGCTCTCGCGTATCCAACTCTCGCGGTTTACACCTATCACAAAATCTACGCGCACTGTGTAGCGAGCATCGCGCCATTTCGGTGCGATCCGACCGCGCATCCGACGATCCAGTTCCCACGAGCCAATCCCACAAACGTCAGCCCTTGTGAGACGCGGCGAACAGGGATATGCGGGGTGCCTGACGAAGCTGTACAGGCCTGAGGTGACTAGTTGGTGCTCCGGTTTGATGCAGAGATCGAAGGTGGGGGGTGGCCCCAGGGCTTTATAGTTATGTGGGCGAGCGAAAGTTCCAAAGGCCACCGGGAAGATTCTGAAAAAGGTGACTGGCGTGACGGTAATTTGCCGGTATGCGAGGAGGAAGGGCAGAAAGTGGATGGGATGAGCCAGACGGGCCGTGTGTGGGTCGGAGGATGTGGTGATGGGCGATGGTCAGAAACTCGAGGGCACAGGTGATGTAAAGCAACGGGCTCTGGAGTTAACGGTGTGCGACGCCAGCGATGAACGAAGCGCAATGCACGTTTGATGCTCACCCAAAAGATGACTGGAGCGAGACTAAACACAATTTCTCCCGTTGTCTTGAACCGGCCCTTTTAGGGCGCCCTGTGTAGTGGAGTCGTTGCCCGCTGGTTAAGGACGAGCTAGCTGACATCGACTGCGACTCGGGCGAGAGACATCGGCGTTAAAGTTTTGCGGGGAGAGAAAGGAAAGAGGTGGAGGAAATACTCATGCTGGGGCTCTTTTGTATGACCAGATAGAAGCGGTTTCCGAGATTCGGATCTCCTGACGAGCTGAACGATGTCAAAGTCTCAGAAACGGACAGATCAAACTCTGGCCGTGGAGGAAGCAGCGGCAGCTGGAGGATCACGGTAGAAGTCACGTCCGCAGCCGATACAGGAGACTCCTATTCACGCACAGGTAAGTACCCCCAAAAAACGGAAAGGTTGATCTGTAACAGACCGAATTGGCATACGGATTCTTGTCTTCGTCGCTATCGTCGTACTGCCTGCTCTTGTTCTTGTTCTTCATCTTCCACATCTGCTTATCAGCCCCAGAACGTTTCTGCTCGTATTCATCGTTGCTATCTTCATGCGAGCCATCGTTTACGACCACCTTCGTTTCGCGGCACTCCTTTGTCCGTTCCTGCGTTCTTGGGGTCAGCAACCCGAAACTACAGCGGTCGGGAGGAAGCACCTCGAATTCTTCGGCCTCTTCATCCTGGTTAGCTTCCGGATACCTCTCGTCATCATCTGCAAAGTCTTCCTCAAAGTCCAGTTCATCGGCATCTCCCTCACCGCCAAGCTCTCTTTCTTTCCATCGGTTCGGATATTGCGACTCCTTGTCATCGTCGTCGTCTCCAAATAATGAACCCTTGTTGACGGCTCGTAACTGACGTCCACCTGGACCTGCACTCTCGCCAGATTCGTAGACAAGCGACGTAGTCTGAATAATATGTGGATTCGCCTTCTCTTCGACACAGCAGGCGAGTTGGGATCTTGGGAACCTGGTGGTCTACATCCAGCGCGAGAAGCTAACCACTGCTCGGGATTGCAGTCATCTGGTAGATAGCATTAGAGTATTCCCGGAACGAGAACGCGTGAATGTGCTCACCAATTTCCCCGCCTCTTCTAGACTGGAAATTTTGTGGATCGACCACTTATGAGACCCGTGCCACCAATATGAAGGAACAAACTTGAAAACGTTATCTGCCGTAGGCAGGAACATCGCGTGAGTCCCCGCCTTGTGCACATCATCCAACGTCCCAGTCCATAACTGCGATCCAATAGCGCCTTCCATGACCCAATGGTACCTCTCTTCCCTGCTTAGCTGCCTCGTCGCCTCTGGCACCAAAAATACCTGCTTCATCTTCTTCTGGAATCTCTTCCTCCCCGGCGCCTTCTCCTTTGGTTTCGCGGCGGCAGCTCCAGAAGTGCGTTCGCCGTGCATTGGTTTCCCCTTCGCATCTACCATGACAATCCTTCCATCTAACCCAATCGCCGGCTTCCCATCCAGGCCCAACATCGGCTCATCCGAACGGTACAGACGGTTCCAGACCCTCATCCAACGCCACGCTCCGACCGCGCTGGCCACCGCTACCTGATGTCAAGAAGGAGGAGTCGGAGGAGAGGATCCGAATGGGCCGTTCAGTGGCAAGTTCCAGGAGTTCAGACTCACGTCTTCGAACCTCAACGGGTGGAGGTACGACGTGATGAAGTTCAAGTCTCGACGAACGGTGGATCTTGAGACGCGGCAGCACCCGATCAAGCTGAACCGAAAGGATCTCAAACGCGAGCCCGAGTCGAGAGATGGACCTGGGGTGGGTTTACCTGCTGCTGTAGCGGCGGGGATGGGGTGGGAGTGGAAGTAGAGGTGACAGAACGCTTTATAAAACGATCCTCGTCCTTTTGTCGATTATGGAACAGACAGACATTTGAGAATCTGGCCGGAATCGGCGGTTGACTGGCCTTTTGCGGGACCGATGGTGTACCATTCGTGGGCGTGCCGTTCGGTTTTGGCTTGGTTGCTGTCGAAGTTTCCGCTGGTGATCGCCGAGAGTCCGTGGCTGGAGGCGGTTGGAGTCAAGACCAATGGGGATGGTGAGGGGAGGTTGTAGGATCTTTAAGCCTTGGAGTTCCAATGAACGAACGAGGAATAATAGCGGCGGGGTGGGGGCCGTTGTTCCACTTTCGCGGTCAAAAAAGCGCAGGTCGTCGCGGTCGGTGTGATCGGTGTGATCGGTGCCGTCTGAATCGACGTCTAAACGATGAGGAAGATAAGCGTAGAGGGAGAGAGCTGAACGCGCCTAGTTGCGCTGTAGCATGGGATATGGGCCAACTCCACGGAACACATGGCAGGAGCAAGGCAGACTTGGGGTTGAGACTGCGCCGGGAGACACATCAGGATTTCATTCGAGTCGTCGAGTCGTGGCCAACTGCCAACCGAAGGATGCGTCTCCGTGGATTGTATCCGTCGAGGTTGTTGAAGGAAGTGAAGGCGTGTTGCGCCGAGTCGGATCATCTCCGAGAGCTTGAGCTGGGTGGGTTCTCGAACCGATTTGTACTTCGAGTGGAAAACTGATCGTATTCGCGTGCACATACACGCAGGTCTGAAATAGCGGGAGAAAATGAAAACGAACCAGGGTTGTAGGTCTTCAGGAGAATTGACGATGGAAACGAAGGACCGTTTGGATAAATGACGTCCAACACCGAGGAATAAATTATCGAACAAGTCACAGAACCTTCGAGAGTGAGAAAAGAAAGACAGACAGAACGAGAGAGCGTAATACAGCAAGTTAGAGACAGCAGAGGGAGGCTGCGAGGGAAACCAGAGACAGGTCGCGAATCAGCCGCCGATCTCGACAACCAACGCGAACGAAGACGAAAAGGAAGAGAGTCCAGTAGGGGACAACTGATCCTCAAGGAGTAAGATACCCGGCTGCGACGGACGTATCATGTCCTTTTCTGGACTTCTCCCCGCGCACCCATGTTCTTCAACCCCCTTCCACTTTTTGAAGAATTGAGTGAAGCTGCGGCTCCCAGGCTTGCTGGGTCTGTTCGGCTAACGCTGATTCCGCACGTAGGGTTCTGCGAGGTGGGTATTCCAGGTCGCGACGACGAAGGTTGGCGCTGATACCGAGGAAGGGTCAACGCCGACTGTCTTTTCAACTTATTCGTGGACGCCTGCTTAATGATTCACCCAAAGGTTTCCTGGGGACCAACGGAATCAATTCGATTTTGCCCATCTATCCGCAGCTTTGCCTCAAACTTTTCCGCTCTCCCCCGCGTTTCGAAGCTGGGACCGCGAAGGACAATCCGGAAGCGGTTCTGGCTAAACTGGCGGTTATGTTTGAGGGGAAGCCTGGGAGTCGTTGGAGTGAGCTGAGCGGCAGCCGTCAACCACATCCGACGGCCTAGTCGTCGTAGTTGACGCCTGGTGATCGATTCGTGGATAACAGGCATGGAGGTTTTGAGGTTCTTCAAAAGTCGAGATAAATGAGGCAGATTACCCAAGATAGTAGGAGCTACCCACGAGGGGTTAGTCCGCCCGGTCAGATTAGATGGCTAGAACGCTTCAGATTTGAACAGCGCGCGGCCGGGAGAGGGAGTGGACAAGGTAGAGATTCCATACCCTGCAACCAGGTATCTCACGCATCGATTTCAGGAGAACGAGTAAGAGACCATTGCAGAGCCGGTGGTATTTATTCGCAGGGAAATCATTACGATTACAAGATAACCTGTGAAATGTGCGTCGTACGGATGACGTGGATCGGCGGGGCGCAAAATTCCCATAGCCGATGTCACCTCCATGACGACTCACGCGGGTATCCACAATGAACGTGTTTCCACCCAGAAATCATGAACCTGCGGAGCAGTGGCATTATGGGCATCGGCCTGGAAGGACACGGAAAAAGGGTAGGCCCTCCGAGCCAGGGCGCCGTGGACGGTCCGGAACACACGGATCCACACCTTCCGTTCTATGGGACGGGGAGTACTCGAGTAAGTATCTATGCAAAGAAACATGCCGAATGAAACTCACCGGGTGAAGAACTTTCTACTGTCTCCACGTCCTCTTTCCCCCGACCTCCGTTCCAACCTATGAGGGAGGGATTGTGGGGGGCGGGCGCCGGGGGTCAAGCGGGAATTTGTCAGAACCGTTCAAGGCAAGCGTTATGTAGAATCACATACCGGAAATTATCGAAGCCAGCACAATCAAAGAATCCGTCTCTTGCGTGTGCGGACCACACCATCCTTACGCCGAAATGCGTTGAAAACCGATCAGCCGACTGCTCGAGATTGGGTTGAGGTCCTAGAATCCCAAAATACATCCCCAGTATGTCGACCAGTCGGGTGCGCGTTACCGAACGGAAGAAAGACGACCCGGTGCGGGGAAACCCCCTGAATTGGAAGACGTAGTGCCGTGCCTCGTGGACGTTGACACGAATGGGGAGTGTGAGGAGTGTGGGGAAAGTAATGTATGATCGAGGGATTTGGTGATCACTTCCCGGAGTGAACTAAGTCTCACGGTTACCTACACCTCTCGAACACGTTTGTCGTGAATCTTTGCTTTCGTCTGTATATCACTGCTCAGTCGATTTCTTGGTTCGTACCGAGGGCCAAGTCCTGTCTGTGTCTATTATATATATGGTCATTCATAATTTACGTCTATAATTCAATCTCACTGCATTCGAATTTCGTTGCTAGGTTCCAAGAGAGAGAGTAAACATGCGGGGCGTTTGCCAACACGTCAAAAAATCCCCTTCGTCAAAGCAGAGCGCGCGTGAGAGCCGTGGGACCACATCCAAAAACGGAAGCTGTCTGAACGTCGAGGCTGAGGACACCGACCGCCGGTATAAAGGAGGTAACATGCGATCTTCTTGCATCGTTCGGTAAAAGAGCAGAGATTTGACAGCGAGTGCGAGCGCTCCCCTAGTTTGCTGTCGTGTTGAAGTCTGAGGAGAAGAATCAAGTCAATACCGTGTAACCTGAGGGGAGGCAAATGGCGAGTGAACGAACCGAGGTCGCGAAATCCCCCAAACGAGCTCCCGAGAACAGCTCCACGAAACGGAACCCGTCTCACACTCCCCTCACCAACCTCGTTCTCGAGGTTCTCAACGCATCAAACTTCAAGCACCAGTCCAAACGTCTGGTCCCATTCTCTCCTTTCTTCCCCCCAGTCCACCATGACAAAACCCGCCTGCAACCGATCGCGAGTGCATTCCCGTATCACGATTTCGTGCTGGCCATCTCCGGCTACCCGGTCGATCTCCTTCGTAACCCATTCGACGTTCCAGGCTGTCCGGAGTCCAGCGTAGAAAGGCCCCCACATTGGGGAAGGTTTCGACGCCTTCGAGCATGATAGTTGTACACGGCCACAGCAGCAGGGGTACTCAAGGCCGTGCGATCTCTGGAAAATGAACCGAATGGAACTGAGCGGCTTGAGGTGGACGTGAGCTACGGTGGCGGGGAGGACGCCGCATCCAGCGTATTTGCGTAGGAAATGTATACACGTTAATGGCTGATACGAGGAGAACTTAGGTGAAAAAAGGATGGTGCGTTACAGAGCAACTCACTGCGAAAAAATGGGAGGGGAACTGAAATCAATAGCCTCCTCGGGCGAGTGGAGAGATACCACCCTCGAAGCATGGACACCAGGCACCTACAGGATAAGCAGATTGCGCTAGGTTGGAATCAGGAGGAGGAATTCGTCGCACTGGGCGCTAGACTGGGTCAAACCCACGAGTCAACCATCTGTTATCGCACCACCATCTGTTATCGCACCACCATCTGTTATCGCACCACCATCTGTTATCGCACCACCATCTGTTATCGCACCACCATCTGTTATCGCACCACCATCTGTTATCGCACCACCATCTGCTATTGTACCACATCTGCTCCCGACCCAACACCGACATGGAATTTCGTGATTCGTTCTCTAGATTGAAGAAAAAGGTCAAGCACCGACTTACAGGGAAGAAACCCAAACCGAACAAGACGGGGATCGATACCGGTGGGGAGAGTGCCGGTTCAACGAGTTCGCGTCCAGCATCAGAGGCCCGCATCGTAGTGGGCGGCAGTCACGACCAAGAAGGAACAGAACCCAACGCAGGCGGAGGTCAGGTCCTTTCGACGATTCGACTTCCTCAGCCGGATGAGCCAGGTTCTACGCCCGCATCAGGGAGCGTGGACGACCAGGGAAGGAAGGGGGCGGACGTCGATGTAGAGGAAGTCGAGCAGGCACTTTCGCATCTGCACTCAGCCGATGTCGAGGTTGGGGACGGAAGTGGACCCGCTAAAGGGAAGGGTGTCGATGGGATGAAGGTCGATCGAATTTATCCCTCTCAATCCACCGCTTCAATCCCGCACGATGGGAAGGCCGACGGTACGTGAACGCGTTCATGTCAGCTACTTTCTCTGACCGCTCCACAGACAACATGGGGATCGCTACCGTTTCTGATCATGTACCAGCAACTCTCCACCATGACAAGAGCGGTGAACCAAATGCTGCCGCGGACGAGACCAAATCGAACTGGAAGTCTACTGCGTCTGCTACGGCTAAATTGCTCCTCCGTGGAGTGAGAGACTCCGCAGATGCCTTCGGTCCTCTCAAATCTGTCGCCGGAGGTCTCTGCTTTATTCTTGACAATTGCGAGGTATGGTCCCCCTCCTGCCTACGCTGTCCGATACTTACAGATGCCCCAGCGAACGAAGGCAAACACACAAGAAATGGAGTCGCTGGCGCCGCGAGTCAAAGCGCTCGCCGAGTCGCTCTGTGTACCTGTTTCTGAAGGCGATATCAAGGAGGGCTCAAGGAGAAAGGTCCTGGAGCGGTATGTCCATACTTTCCAACGTTGAAAATCTATTCTGACATTTGGGCCTCGCTAGGAAACTGAAAGAGGTCCATCGAGATTTAACTCTATTGTCAGAACAGGGGAAGGCCCAGGGCTTCTTCAACAACGTCAAGAATGCCGATAAACTTGGCGATCTGGTCGAGGACATTCGTGACGCGATGATGGGCTATCAGGTCTGTACTTCAAACTATTCATTCCTGCCATGTCTTATGTCGGTGCTAGACTTCGTTACAACAAGATACCTACGACAAAAGCTGCCAGCTCATCGTGAGTCTCACCTCCCAGTCTTTCGATCCCGCAGACTGACCGATGGACAGGAATCAGCAGACCTTGCTCTCCTCGACAGGATGTATCACACCGCGGATGCTGGATATCGCAGCGGGAACAGGGAGGGGTGCCTGAGGGGAACGAGGAAGGGAGTCCTGTGGGAGATCGAACGGTGGTTGACTGGCGAACAGGAACAACGCGTTTTCTGGCTGAATGGCCTGGCGGGGACCGGAAAGTCAACCATTGCCCAAACATTTGCCGAGACGAGCTTTGCAGACGAAAAGCTCGGGGCGAGCTTCTTCTGCTCACGAGATTTCGAGGGCCGGAGCAATCTTCAGGCAATATTTCCAACACTCGCCTTCCAGCTCGCTTACCGGTATCCGTCCTTCCGAACGGAGTTACTCCCGATCTTGAAAGCAAACCCTGATGCCGGACAGGAGTCCCTTTGCTCGCAGATGGAGAAGCTCATTGTCGGTCCGCTCAAAGCCACTCACGTCCCGACCCTCATCATCATCGATGCCCTTGACGAGTGCAAGGATGAACAACCGGCATCTGCCATCCTCTCCATCCTCTCTCGCTACGTGAACGAAATCCCCACTGTCAAATTCTTCATCACTGGACGGCCCGAAGCCCGAATTCGCACTGGATTTCGGTTGAGGTCACTCCTCCCAATCACAGAAGTCTTCAAGCTCCACGAGGTCAAGCCAGAAGTAGTGGACAGTGACATCAAGCTGTTCTTCCAAACTCAGTTGGTCAACCTCGTCGAAAATCGAAGTGACTGTAGTGCTACAGGAGATTGGCCAAGTTCTCCCGACATTGAGATTCTGTGCAAGAAGGCAGCAGGGTTTTTCATCTATGCCTCCACAGTCATCAAGTTTATTGCTTCAGAAAACAGTGTACCTGCAGAAAGGCTTACCCTCATCACCTCACTTCCAGAGAGCACCATTGAAGAAGGGAGGTCTGGGATTGACCAACTGTACACCAAAGTCCTTGAACAGGCATTCCGCAATACCCATGTCAACAACAGCCAGCAGTATCTCTATTTCCGGACTGTAGTGGGGACAATTCTGCTCACCCTCAACCCCCTTCCAATCAAGGCACTCTCAGAGCTCCTGGGCTATGACATTCCACATATCCGCAGCACAATCCGGTCCCTCCATTCTCTCCTCCTCATCCCAGACAAGCCAGAATACCCAATCCATCCTTTCCACAAGTCATTTCCTGACTTCCTCACAGACCCAGAGCAGTGCAGAGACAAAAACTTTCTTGTGGAGCCTGCAGTTCAGCATGTGGAAATTCTACTTTCATGCCTCAACTTGATGAGGATGAGGCTGAAGAAGAATATCTGCAACCTGGACCACCTTGCTGTTCTCAGTGAGGTCAAAGATCTTTCTGCTCGAAAGAGGGACCACATTGGGGATGCTCTGGAATATGCATGTAGATTCTGGACAAAGCACCTTCTGGGGATTCCTGGCACTAGTCCTCATGTCCAGAAGGTGCAGAAAGCAATTGACACATTCTTCACAACATGTCTGCCACATTGGATTGAAGTCCTTGTACTGACAGGGAATCTTGGGGTTGGAGTTTATTCTATGAATGAGATCGAACAGTGGTATGCTTTGGTGAGTGCTGCATGGTCTATTCACTGAGACCTATGTTTATATTTGTCTAGGCAGGAGTATCATGTCAGTGGATACCTGATAGTCAGAGGATGATTCTGGAATACTTTGACATAATCAATGTCTCACCCTCCCACATCTACTGTTCTTCCCTCAAATTCTCCCCTTCCTCATCTTGGCTTCATCAGCACTATGGTGTAGGGCTCTCACAGGAGGTCAAGGTAGTTAGGGGGCTCTCAGCTGGATGGGGAACATGTTTCTGTATAGTTGTTGCAGATGAGAGATTATTTGGCCTTGTATACTGGAGAGATATAATTGCAGTTGGCTCAGACACTGGTTACATCATGATCCTTGATGCTATCACTGGTGGCAAGACTGCTGTTCTTTCTGGGCATACTGATGTGGCAAGATGTCTTACCTTCTCACCAGATGGGACAATGCTTGTATCTGGAAGTAGTGACAAAACCATCAAGCTCTGGGATATGCAGACTGGTGGGGTTGTCAAAACTTTCCATGGGCATACTGGTGGGGTGTATTCTGTTTCCATCTCATCAAACTGTATCAAAATTGCTTCAGGATCTGGTGACAAGACAATTCACTTGTGGGACATTCAGACAGGGGAGTGTCATTGTGTTATACAGCAAGAGAGCTCAGTGAAACCTATTCACTTCTTCCCTTTGGACCCTCATCACTTCATATCTGTATCTGATAAAAAAGTCCAGAAGTGGAATATTGATGGTCACAAAATTGGACCTGAATATGATGGTTCCTCAGTTGCTTTCTCCTTTGATGTCACTAAGTTAGTTTTGTGCAACATGGGAGTTATTCAGGTTCAGAGCTCTGATTCTGGAGTGGTTATTGCTGAATTCCACATGGACAGGGCTGGCAACTGCTGTTTTTCCCCTGATGGAAGGCTTGTTGCAGTTTCTGCTGGTTACACTGTCTATGTTTGGGACATTACCAGCTCAGAACCTTCCCTCATTGAGACCTTCATTGGCCATACTCATGATATCACATCCCTTGTATTTTCCTCCCCCACCTCCCTCATTTCAACATCCCAGGATAAATCAGTAAGGTTCTGGCCAATTGGTGCCTCATCAACATCTCCAGATGTAACTGATCCAAAGTCTACACCCCACACCTCTCCAATTAAATCTATAACCCTCCAAGCCAAAGATGGGATTGCCATCTCAAGTGATTCAGATGGGGTAGTAAGGATCTGGGACCTCTCAACTGGCCTCTGCAAGACATCATTCCAAACCCCAGCCAAGGGCTCCTGCTTGAGAGATGTCCAACTGATTGACAAAAGGTTGGTCTTGGTTTGGGATACAGATAAAAAGATCCATATCTGGGATGTTGAGAAAGGGGAACTCCTCCAAACAGTGGATAACCCTCAGTGTAGTGCTGTTGACCTCAAAATATCAGGAGATGGATCCAAAGTTTTCTACATGGAATGGGACATTCATGCCTGGTGTATATTGACAGGAGAGGTTGTGGGCAAAGTGAAGCTATACTCTGCACGTTATAGTGATACCTTCTTGACTGTAGACAGTTCAAAAGTCTGGGTGTGTTTTCCTGATCAAGGTGTTGAGGGGTGGGACTTTGGGGTCCCAGAGGCACCCTCCATTAAGCATTATAGAGAACCCCCAAACAGGCCCCATCTAGATTTTATTGGTGGCATCAGGAAGGAAAGGTCATATCTACCTGGGATTGAGGATACCATTACTGGGAGGGAGGTTTTTCAACTGCCATCAAGGTATCCAAAGCCCAATGATGTACAGTGGGATGGTCAGTATCTAGTTGCTGGTTATGAGACTGGAGAAGTGATGATTCTGGACTGTAATTGTATGCTTGCCCATTAGGAACCTGTAGTGGATGTTTTGCTTTTTTTTTTGTATATATCTGGAGTTCTATGTGAAAAATCTTATTGCCTGATAATTTTACTACCCACAGTCTATACTCAACAAGTGACCAAAAGGTAAGAGAATCTGAACAGACAAGGTCAAGAAGAGAAACTTTATCACCTGACAGCTTTACTGATCTCAGCCCAGAATGTATAAATAGCTAGCAGGTATGAGAGATCGGATCTTCTCCTGAGCACAAATGAGAGAGATGTAGAACATGAGAGCCCTATATCCTCTGGTGCCTTAGAGCTAATTGTCACAAACACAAATTTCTTACTTGAGCAACTCAAACATGTAAAGAAACCCATGACATTAAGCTCATAGTCCCAGTATTATCATTTGATGTAGTGGGTCTATCAAATAAGAACAAGTAAAAAACACCATAAAGAGTGTTTCATTCAATCAACATATTGTTCCGTGCCTGGTGTCCATCTCGCTCTGGGCTCATACTTGAGCTCTTCGATAGCCATTCTCTGGCGTACAGTATCGTGGAAAAGGGGTTGCTCGGCTCTGATCTGTCGGCCTCGGCCAAAGTTGATTCTAAGGCAGGGTTTCGGCGTGAGTCAGTCACGGGTTTGTTCGAGTCTAGGAGGGCAGGGTTCATGGTTACTTACCCCAACTTGGATTTCCATGTCCCATCATCTTCCTGCCATGTGAACCTCATTGGCATGAGTTCCAAAAGCCACCACAGAGGCTTTAACTTCAGCTGATCGTGAATATCGGCCAAAACGTCCTGTTCCCGCGGCCAGGCCTGTGCATCGACATCTTTGTCTTTTCCTTTCCGGAGCATGTACTCCCCGCTACCGTCCTCTCCAGAAGAGCCTGGCGAGGCCTGCGAAGAAGCTCCGGCCTCAGCTTCGGATTTCTTCCTCCAGACTTGCTCGACGGTCGGTTGCGTGGGACCAACAAGGACGATAGTCGAAACGTCGATATCGGCCCTTCTCAAGGCTGCTGCGTCGAATTTGATGCCGCACTGAGAAAGGATGACTTGTTTGACCATCCATCTGAGGGAAACATCCGCGAGCGAGTAACGGACGGTATCCTCGACCGCACCGCCACCAACATCGGAATGACACCCAGCGAACCAGACTTCCTCTACTGCCGGAAGTGGATCCGACGTCTTCGATGGCGTCCCAGAAAGTTCCTCCCTCTCCGGACTGAGAGCTTTAGGGTTGCTTTTGATGACACGTTTACTGCCACGAATCCGGTACTGTTCCTGTGCAGAGAATCGTTGAACAGCAACACCCCACCTCGTGAGGCCGAACTTGGGACGCGGACGAGGATTCGTCTCCTCCTCGGACTCTGAGGTTTGTGATTCGGTGGCGGTATCCGCGACAGCCGAGGGTTTGAATCGGTCCCTGCGCCTGCCGGCGTCTTCAGGTGCTTCATGGTGGTACATATTGGGCTGGAATCGCGCCCGATGCTGTGTGTCCGAGGTCAGAGAGACGCCAACTTCTATATTTGGAACTGGGTACCCCGTCCAAAGATAGAGCGTGTCTGAACACCCTCACAGCCGAGTTCGCGGATGTGAATGGGAGATTGCAGGTATAGATTAAACCGACGCTTGCGACAGTGTCCCTGGGGACGCCGAGTTAGAGCGCTATCGTTGGCGCGAAGATGTCGGATCACAAACCATACTCCAACGAAATCTATGTTGACGGGCGCGCAAAAGGTACGCTTGAATCTGGCGGCAAGCTCGAGACCAGCCTCATCGGTGCGCTGATGGAGGGCATAAGCAAAGGGGACCTGCTCTCCGTTATCTTGTGGCAGCAATCCTATCTAGCCGCGGAAGAGATGGGAGGGAAAGTTATGAGATCAAGTTCCGAATTGTTGCACTTCTACGCCTGACCCTTGGGTGGAAGAGCTCACCTTGTGTAGAAGTCATGCCAAGGCACGTGCGGTGTAGGCGCCTCGAGAAAACTCTGTTTCGTAGCCGACCGTATCGCGTGCCAGTCAGTTTGGTAAGTTTCCCTTGCTCGCGCTCTTACAAAAACAATGGCCGGATGGCCAACACACCGAAGAGGCAGATTTTGTCCCCAGCGCGATAGTTCTGCATGAGGAACTTGTATCCTCCCATCACGTGCTCATTGAGATACCTGGCGGCTGCGCAATCTTAGTTTAGAAGTCGGACAAGAATTGAGAGTGACATACCATGCAACTGCCTGGTCCGCCATCTTTGCGAGCCATGTCAAGAGAGGGTTAATGACTCCAGGCTTGAAGAAAGTCCCAACGCCGGGCTGCGCAGGAGTCGGATGTGTTCGGTGATCGAGTTGGGCGGCGGCAAGAGTTTGTTTGGTTCAGAAACAGACCTGGTAATAAACGATCTGGTCGAGAGGACAGCTCTTGTCTATGAGAACATTAGAAATTGACGACGTTCGTATTCTGATGTTTTGCACGTCAGGGTTGGAAAAGAATCCACGAGGTTGACTGACGGTTTCGTCGTATTGATTGGCGGTTCCATCGAAACAGAGGACGATTACTCTGGGCCGGGGGATTGTCGAGTCTGTGGACATCGCGCGGAAGGGTGCAAGTCTGGGGCTGAGGAGGGGAGGCCGCGATGCCCTCGGCTTATAAGGGAGTATCAGGAGTGCCGTCTGTCGTCAGTTACAGAGAAAGAATCGCATCCCCCAAAGACAGTCATCGTCGCCCAAAGAACGGACTATGGGCGGCCTTATCTCAGCGTAACACTAGTCCGCTCTCGCAAGAAAGCGAACGTGTTGGGTGTTTATTCATCGCGTTGGGCGGGGTCCTGATGAAGAGCAGGGTGACGACGCGCTCCTACTGCTCCCAGTCATGTTCTACCTGAACGGAAGATATTTCTTTGATAGGTTTTCTTTGGTCGGCGTCCAGAAGTCGGACCGTCTGAACATTGAGGATTTCGATCGTTAGTCAGACCACCGATGGACAAAGCTTGAAAAGGTGTAGGTTACCCCAATCCACTTCTTGTTGTGAGGAGGGAGACAAATTGAGAGCGAGGCTCATAAAGTGCAAAAGCTCGTTCACTGCCGTGTTAAATCCTGAGACATATCAACGTTGTGTAACGGACGACTCGTAAAGAAACGAACTGGGAGCCGCGTAATCCCCGAGAACCAAGAACCACTTCGTTCGTCCCACCGACCTCGTTCCCAAGCTTCTTCAACACATCAAGCACCAGTCTGGCGCTGATCCCTGCTCCCCCCCGCTTGGGCCTCTCAAGAAATGGTCCAAAGCCTCCGCATGATTCTCCGGCCCGCATGGGAACTGAGCGCGCTCCCGGATCGCGATCCTTCCCCTTGATTTCATGCTCGGCCGTCTCCGGCCTGCCTTGGTTCTCAGCATAGCCGACCTCCCCCGCAATCAGCTTGGGGTTCCTAGCTGTTCGGAGCCCAGGGTGGAAAGCGGTAGGCGTCTTCCTTGGGGAGGATTTCGACGCCCTCCAGCATTATTTGCACATGGTCATGGCTCGGTCATGGCAGTAGGGATATTCAGAGCTGCGCAAATCGAACAGGAAGCAGCTTGAGACGGGCGAGAGAAATGGCAATGAGGGGAGCGCATCCGAGCCCAATATTGAGGAGAGATTGGACGGTGGCATCAGACGAAGCTGTGAAGAGCTCATCAGGAGCATGGAGCCGAAGGGTGCAGACATAGGAAACATACATGTTAATGGCTGGTCCGGGGAGAACTTGGGCAAGGAAAGAAGAATGCGGCACAAAACAGTTCACGGTCAGCAACTGCGTGAGAACGATAGGGAGGGAACGAACGAACAGACAAGTCGAGCAGGTGGAGAGAAACCACCCCCAACCACCCTTGAGCGCCAAGTGCCAGGATGAACATGTTGCGTCTCTCGCTCCCACACCAACAACTCCTTCGGCGCTTTCCTGAATTTGTGGTCCTTGAATAACATGTATCCACGAAATCCTCAGCCGCCTTCAGAAACCTCACCTCGACGCAGGCTCGTTGACGATATGCTGTAGTAACTCCAAAATGCTCATCTGGCCCGTTGCGTTTAACAGCGGCTCACTGAAAAGCAAGGTCCCTTAGAGGTCTTCTAAACCCGAATCGTCTGGGGCCTTGTCTTCAGAGAATGAGAACCGACCGAGTGCAAGTTCGATCAAGGAGACGCCGAGCGACAATCAGATTTGACGGTATATTGGACCACTTGAATGCGCTCGAACTGCACGTCACGGCCAACACGTCGATATCAGTTACACCCGCATGATGAATTTCTAAAGGGTGGAAGCACCCACGCTCATAAGTCGAAGTATCGACGAAAGTGTTGGCAATCGAATTGGTCAACTCCCTGGACACTCCAAAATCACATATCTTGATCTGTCCTTTGAAGCTAAAGGGGATATCGGAGGGCTTGATGTCTGGAGTGTTTCAGAAAAAGGAAGGAAGCAACAAACCGCTTCAACGACAACCGTTCGTTCTCGATCCGGACACGGGGAGGGGGCCGGCAGAACGGAGCGGTCGAAAACTCACCCTGGTGAATGACCCGGTGGATGTCACACGAGTACACAAACCCCTCCAACATGGCAAAAACGACCCTCCTCACAACGTCAACGTCACGCGATGGGTCCAATCTGCTCACAAATCCCGTCCGACGATCCCTTATCCATAAACTACATGCAGATGCAAATGTTGGAATCCGAGATGAGTACGCTGTAAAAAGAAATGGCATACGACGAATTGAGGTCATTCATGATCTGCAGTTCTCGCAGGATCTGTTTCCTCACCGAAGGTTTTGTGTCGACCAGCACGATCTGTTTGTCCATCCGTGGTTTGTGTCGGAGGGATTAGAGCGGTACGACGGGTGATTGCGAGTTTCGGGGATTGACCGTAGGCCGAAATGGAAGGGAAGGGAGTTCGTGTGGAGGTAGACGTGCAAAAGTGCAGGGAATTTTGTTCAAATCGCGTAGTGGCCCGGAGACTTCCATCCCTAGAGGTCTGACCCCCGCCAATTGTCCCAATGCTCCAGTGACTTCCGAATGGACCGCAGGCATAGCGCCCCACACAGGCGGTGGACCCTGGTGGGATATCAAAAGAGACGCGTCAGCAAGTTTCTTTGCCGCTCTACTGGTTCGGGGTTATAAACGCGTACGCGGTGGAAAACTCAGAAAAAGGCACAGGTCGACATCGAAATGTTACGACAGGGATAGCTGAATAGCAAACTATCTTCATGTATGCTTCTGCGCGTGCAACGACAACCATGAGAGTTGAAGTTGGCGCCGTTGAAAGATGAAAAGAGCGGTGAAAGGCCACTCACTGGGCTTTGAGGTGGTCTCCGCTTCGTAGATCTCTCAGTAATCAGGGAGTAGAGGTGAACGAGTTTGATGTAGAAAGCCATTACACGGTGATCGACTCGAAGTCCAGCGCATCGGTCGATGAACACCATGTTTCAAAATCCATTTTGGTCACCATGAATCGCCCCTGAAATTGAGCCGCTGCATATATATCTGAGGGAAAAAGGCCGCTACAAGCGAGTAGAAGGATACACGGGGGTCCCGCACGTTGGATACAGAGGAACATCTTCATTGGAGATACATAGGTCTAGGGATGGACACCATATGTACGAGAAAGAAAAATAAAGAAACGTACCCACTCTTCACCAAACCTACCCCTCATCTGCTCGTCCTCCGCTGTGGCTCTCGCATATCCAACTTCCATGGTGTACACCCACCACGTAATCCACGCACACTGTGTAGTGAACATCGTGCCGGTTCGGTGTGATCCGACTGCGCATCCGACAACCCAGCTTTCATGAGTCAATCCCACGAACGTCAGTCCCACCATGAGACACGGCGAATAGAGATATGCGGGGTGTCAGACGAAGCTGTACGGGCTTGAGGTGACCAGCCGGTGCTTTAGTTTTATGCAGAGATCGAAGGTGAAGAGTGGCCCCAGGGTCTAGCTGTGTAGGCGAGCGGAAGTTCCAAAGGTCACTAGGAAGATTCCGAACAAGGTGACTGGCGTGACGGAGAGGTAGGGTAATTTGCCGGTATGCGAGGAGGAAGAGCAGAAGGTGAATGAGATGAGCTCAGACGGGCCGTGTGGGGGTCGGAGAATATGGTGGGCGGTGGTCAGGGACTCGAAGGCACAGGTAATATGAAGCAACAGCCTCTGGAGCTAATGGCGTGCGACGTTAGCGATGAACAAAGTGCGATGCACGTTCGATACTCACCCAAAAGATCACTGGAGCGAGACTAAACGCAATTTCTACTGTTGTCTTGAACCGGCTCTCTTTGGGTGCCCTGTGTGGTGGAGTCGTTGCCCACTGGTTAAGGACGAGCTGAGTGACATCGACTGCGACTCGGGCGAGAGGCATCGGGATTCAAGTTTTGCGGGGTAAAGAGGCGGAGGAGATACTCATGCTTGGGTTCTTGTTTATGGCCGGATAGAAGCAGTTTTCGAAATTCGGATCTCCCGACGAGCTGAAGGACGTCAAACCTCGGAAGCTGGCTGGTCGGACTCTGGTCATGGAGGAAGCGACAGCGGGAGGATCACGATAGAAGATACAGGAGACATGGGGTGTGAACTAACTCCGCGGAACACACGGCGGGGGCAAGGCAGACTTGGGGTTGAGACCGCACCGGGATACACACACCGGGATCTTATTCGAGTCGTCGTCGAGTCGTGGCCAACTGTCGACCGAGGGATGCGTCTCCGTAGACTTCATCCATCGAGGTGGTTGAAGGAAGAGAATGCGTGCCGCGCCGAGTCGGATCATCTCCGAGGACTTGAGCTGGTCGGGTTCTCGAGCTGATCTACACTTCAAGTGGAAAACTGATCCCGTTCGCGTGTACATACACGCGGGTCTGAAATAGCGGGAGAAAACGAAAATAAACCAGGGTTGTGGATCGTCAGGAGAATTGGCGACGAAACGAAGGACTGTGGGATAAATGACATCCGACACCGAGGAATAAATTACCAAACACCAGTAACAGAACGATCGGGAGTGAGAAACGAAAGACAGACAGCGCGAGAGAGCGTAATACAGTGAGTAGGAAACAACAGAGGAAGGGCACGAGGGAAACCAGAGGCAGATCGCGAATCAGCCGCAGATCCCGATAGCCAACGCGAACGAAGAGGAAGAGGAAGAGAGAGTCCGATAGATGTCGACTGATCCTCAAGGAGTAAGATACCCGGCTGCGACGGACGTATCATGTCCTTGTCTGGACTTCTTCCCGGCACACCCATGTTCTCCAACCCACATCCACATTTTGAAGAGTTGGGTGAAGCTGCGGCTCCCCTTGCTGGGTCTGTTCGGCCAACGCTGATTCTGCGTGTCGGAGTTCTGCGAGGCGAGTGTTCCAGGTCGCGATGATGAAGACGTCGAGGGAGGGTCAACAGTCACTAGTCAACACCAAGTCTCTTCAACTTATTCGCGGACACGCTCCTAGAGGACCAACGGAATCAATCCGATTTTTCCCATTTCTCCGCAGCTTTGCCTCAAACATAACCGCCAATTTAGCCAGAACCGCTTCCGGATTGTCCTTCGCGGTCCCGGCTTCAGAGCGGAAAAGCTTGAGGGGAAGCCTGGGAGCCGTTGGAGTGAGCTGAGCGGCAGCTGATAGCCATATTCGACGGCCTCTATCGTACTTAAACATGTTGGGCATTTGCCAACACGTCAAAAAACCTCCTTCGTCGAAGCAGAGCGCGCGTGGGGGCCGTGGGACCACATACAAAAACGGAAGCTGTCTGAACGTCGAGGCTGAGGACACCGGCCGCCGGCATAAAGGAGGTAAAATGCGATCTTCTCATGTCGTTCGGTAAAAGGGCAGAGATTTGACAGCGAGGTTCATAGAGTGCGAACGCTCCCCTAGTTCGCTGTCGTGTTGAAACCTGAGGAGACGAATCAAGTCAACATCGTGTAACCTGAAGGGAGACAAACGGCGAGTGAACGAACCGAAGTCGCGAAATCTCCCAAATGAGCTCCTGAGAACAGCTCCATGAAACGGAACCCGTCCCATCTTCCCCTCACCAACCTCGTTCTCGAGTTTCTCAAAGCACCAAACTTCAGGCACCAGTCCAAGTGTCTGGTCCCATTCTCTCCTTTCCTCCCCGGTCCACCAAGACAAAACCCGCTTGCAACAGATCGCGAGTGCGCTCCCGTACAACTTGATTTCGTGCTCAGCCATCTCCAGCTACCCGGTCGATCCCCCTCGTAATCCATCCGACGTTCCAGGCTGTCCGGAGTCCAGCGCGGAAAGGTCCACACATTGGGGGAGGTTTTGACGCCTTCGAGCATAATTTTTACCCGGTCATAGCAGCAGGGGTACTAAGGCCGTGCGATCTGTGGAAAATGAATCGAATGGAACTGAGCGGCTTAA
>Ga0307515_10002318_pt1 | contig 41560 bp, 31 predicted proteins | sample 17_EM_MG_FD_194513 | JGI IMG/M metagenome (GOLD analysis project Ga0307515, IMG submission 194513) | Populus trichocarpa ectomycorrhiza microbial communities from riparian zone in the Pacific Northwest, United States - 17_EM | ecosystem: Host-associated > Plants > Roots > Unclassified | place... | reverse complement strand
ACATGTGGACCTCGCCGGAGACGTTGCGGGCCGCGCGGCCGATCGTCTGGATCAGCGAGCGGCCGCTGCGCAGGAAGCCCTCCTTGTCCGCGTCGAGGATCGCCACCAGCGACACCTCGGGCAGGTCCAGGCCCTCCCGGAGCAGGTTGATGCCGACCAGGACGTCGTAGTCGCCCTTGCGCAACTCCTTGAGGAGCTCGACGCGGCGCAGCGTGTCGACCTCGGAGTGCAGGTAGCGGACCCGGATGCCGTTCTCCAGGAGGTAGTCGGTCAGGTCCTCGGCCATCTTCTTGGTCAACGTGGTGACCAGGACCCGCTCGTCCTTCTCCGTGCGCAGCCTGATCTCGTGCATCAGGTCGTCGATCTGGCCCTTGGTCTGCTTCACCACCACGGCCGGGTCGACCAGGCCGGTCGGGCGGATGATCTGCTCGACGAACTCGCCCTGCGCCTGGCCCATCTCCCACGGGCCGGGGGTGGCCGACAGGAACACCATCTGCCCGACCCGCTCGAGGAACTCGTCGAAGCGCAGCGGCCGGTTGTCGGCGGCGCTGGGCAGCCGGAAGCCGTGCTCGATCAGGATGCGCTTGCGGGAGGCGTCGCCCTCATACATGCCGCCGATCTGCGGGATCGTCACGTGCGACTCGTCGATGACGGTGATGTAGTCGTCCGGGAAGTAGTCCAGCAGGGTGTGCGACGGGTCGCCGTACGACCGGCCGTCCATGTGCATGGAGTAGTTTTCGATGCCGTTGCAGAAGCCGACCTGGCGCATCATCTCGATGTCGTAGGTGGTGCGCATCCGCAGCCGCTGCGCCTCGAGCAGCTTGCCCTGGCGGTCCAGCTCGGCGAGCCGCTCGGCCAGCTCGGCCTCGATGTCGCGGATCGCCCGCTCCATCCGCTCCGGGCCGGCCGCGTAGTGCGTCGCCGGGAAGATGACGAGCTGGTCGACCTCGCGGACGATCTCGCCGGTCAGCGGGTGCAGGTAGTAGAGCTTCTCGACCTCGTCGCCGAACAGCTCGACGCGGATCGCGAGCTCCTCATACGCCGGGATGATCTCGAGGGTGTCGCCGCGGACCCGGAACGTGCCGCGCTGGAAGGACATGTCGTTGCGGGCATATCGGATGTCGACCAGCCGGCGCAGCAGCTTGTCGCGGTCCCACTCCTGGCCGACCTTGACCTTGACGGCCTGCTCCAGGTATTCCTGCGGCGTGCCCAGGCCGTAGATCGCGCTGACGGTCGCCACCACGATCACGTCGCGCCGGGTGAGCAGCGACATCGTGGCCGAGTGGCGCAGCCGCTCGACCTCCTCGTTGACCGACGAGTCCTTCTCGATGTAGGTGTCGGTCTGCGCGATGTAAGCCTCGGGCTGGTAATAGTCGTAGTAGCTGACGAAGTATTCGACCGCGTTGTTGGGCATCAGCTCGCGGAACTCCTTGGCGAGCTGGGCGCACAGGGTCTTGTTGGGTGCGATCACGAGGGCCGGCCGCTGCAGCTTTTCGATGAGCCAGGCGGTCGTGGCGCTCTTGCCGGTGCCGGTCGCGCCCAGCAGCACCGTGTTGCGGTCGCCGCGGCGCACCCGGCGCTCCAGATCGGCGATGGCTGTGGGCTGGTCGCCGGCCGGTCGGTAGTCGCTGATGACCTCGAAGCGGCCGTCGAGTCGTGGGATGTCGAGCGCCATGCAGACCACCGTACGTCGCGGGTATGACAAGTTTTCGCGAGCGCCGGGTGAGCCTGTTCGCAGGGTGCACATTCGGCCTCGGCAAACAGCCTTGTCCACCGTTTACCTGCGGCTATACGGTGATCAGGTAGGCCGCTCGCGGCGGCCGTCCGGCCCGGTCCGACACCACCACACGGTGCGGCCGTTCCGGCCCGTGGATTGCTGCCCTGGCTCCGTCCGGCGCGCGCATCCGTGATGGTCGCGCACTGCGCGAACGGCCGCCGCGAGCGCCCCTTACTGTCCGCCGAAGGCAAGCTGCCCGCCTCGGCGGACCCCCGCGCTGCGCGGGCGAGTTGTCCGCGTCGGCGGACCCTCCGCGCTGCGCCGGCCCTACGACGCGGGAGGATGCCAGCCGGTCGCTTCCGCCCAGGCGTGGGCGGCCTCCGCCTCCTCGTCGAGCCAGGGCTCCTTCGCCTCCGCATAGCTCGCCACGTCGCTGTGCCGCGCCACCCACCGCCGCTTGGCCGCCGCATACTCGTCGCGGGCTGCCGGAACGGCACCCAGGTGGTCGCGCATGAGCAGGGCGAAACGCCAGCCTGGCGAGCCGGCGACCCGCACGTGCAGGTTGACCGGGCGCCCCGGGTCGGCGCTGCCGTGCAGCCGCTTCGGCCAGGTCTTGCCGGGCAGGCCGCGAGCGTTGTCGTGCCACTCCCCCGCCCGGCGCGGCAGGCCCGCGGCGCCGAGCGCCCCGGCGAGCCGGTCGGCCTCGGCCAGGGTGGGCACGGCCAGCATGAGATCCAGCAGGTCCTTGGCCGGCAGGCCCGGCACGGCCGTCGACCCGATGTGGGTCACGTCGGCGTCGCCGCCGACCAGCGGCCGCAGGGCATGCCGGATCCGATCGATCACCCGGGCCGCCTGCCGCGGCCAGGTCGGATCCGGGGGTACGGCGTGCAGGAGTCCATCGGCCGGGGCATGCCGGCCGAGTCGCAGATTCTTCTCGTACGGGCGCAGCCGGTCCCGCCACAGGGGCTCGACCTGCGCCTCCAGTTCCTCGATGGTCCCGATGTTGGTCAGGATCGCGTCCGCGGCGTCGCGCCGGACGGCGTCATCGGCCTGGGCCGCGATCCGGGCGGTCGCCTGCTCCTCGCTCATCCCACGGGTCGCCACCAGCCGCCGGATGCGCACCCCACGATCGGCGTCGACCACGACAACGAGGTGGAACGACGCCGCCAGCCCGGCCTCAACCAGCAGCGGAACGTCGTTGACCACGATCGCGTCGGGTGCGGCGGCCGCGGCCAGTTCCCCCGTACGCGCGCGTACCCGGGGATGGATGATCCGCTCCAGCCGGCGCCGGGCCGCCTCATCGCCGAAGACCCGCGCGCCCAGCGCGGGCCGGTCGAGCTCGCCGTCGGGGCCGAGCACCGCCGGGCCGAAGGCCTCGACGACCTCGGCCTGGCCGTCCGTGCCGGCGGCGACCACCTCGCGCGCCAGCCGGTCGGCGTCGACGAGCACCGCGCCGCGCGCGACCAGGCGCCGGGCGACGGCGCTCTTGCCCGCGCCGATTCCTCCGGTGAGACCCACCATCAACACGGGGCAAGTATGCCGAAGGGCCGCCCACGACCGAAATCGCGGACGGCCCTTCGGACCGGACTAGCTAGCTAGCTACAGGCTGGACGTCAGCCCTTGCCGCCGGCGAGCTTCTCGCGCAGAGCCGCGAGTGCCTCGTCGGTGGCCAGGGTGCCGGCCGGCTCCTCCGCCGCGCGCGCCGGGCCCGAAGACGAGCTCGACGACGTGGAGGTGGAGGTGGACGACGAGGTGGTCACGCCGCCGGCCGGAACCGGGTTGAGCGCGGCCTCGGCGTCGGCCTCGCGGGACGCCTGAACCTGCTTGGTGTGGGCCTCCCAGCGCTCGCGGGCGTCGGCGTACTGCTTCTCCCACGTCTCGCGCTGCTTGTCGAAGCCGTCGAGCCACTCACCCGTTTCGGGGTCGAAGCCCTCGGGGTAGATGTAGTTGCCCTCGTTGTCGTACGTCGCAGCCATGCCGTAGAGGGTCGGGTCGAAGTGCTCCTCGCCCTCGACGAAGTTCTCGTTGGCCTGCTTGAGCGACAGCGAGATCCGGCGACGCTCAAGGTCGATGTCGATGACCTTGACCATGACGTCGGAGCCCACCTGGACGACCTGCTCGGGCAGCTCGACGTGCCGCTCGGCCAGCTCGGAGATGTGCACCAGGCCCTCGATGCCGTCGTCCACGCGGACGAACGCACCGAACGGAACCAGCTTGGTGACCTTGCCCGGCACGATCTGGTTGATCGCGTGGGTCCGGGCGAACTGGCGCCACGGGTCTTCCTGGGTCGCCTTCAGCGACAGCGAGACGCGCTCGCGGTCCAGGTCGACGTCGAGCACCTCGACCTCGACCTCCTGGCCGACCTCGACGACCTCGGACGGGTGGTCGATGTGCTTCCAGGAGAGCTCGGAGACGTGCACGAGGCCGTCCACGCCACCCAGGTCCACGAAGGCACCGAAGTTGACGATGGAGGACACGACGCCCTTGCGGACCTGGCCCTTCTGCAGCTTGTTGAGGAACTCGGTGCGAACCTCGGACTGCGTCTGCTCAAGCCACGCGCGCCGGGACAGGACCACGTTGTTGCGGTTCTTGTCCAGCTCAATGATCTTGGCTTCGAGCTCACGACCCACGTACGGCTGCAGGTCGCGCACACGGCGCATCTCGACCAGTGAAGCGGGGAGGAAGCCACGGAGGCCGATGTCGAGGATGAGGCCACCCTTGACAACCTCGATAACGGAACCGCGAACGACGCCGTCATCCTCCTTGATCTTCTCGATCGTGCCCCACGCGCGCTCGTACTGCGCACGCTTCTTCGAGAGGATCAGGCGGCCTTCCTTGTCCTCCTTGGTGAGGACGAGGGCTTCGATGTGGTCACCGACCGACACCACTTCCGCGGGGTCCACGTCGTGCTTGATCGACAACTCGCGCGAGGGGATGACGCCCTCGGTCTTGTAGCCGATGTCGAGCAGGACCTCGTCCCGATCGACCTTGACGACGGTGCCTTCGACAATGTCGCCGTCGTTGAAGTACTTGATGGTCTCGTCGATAGCTGCGAGGAATGCTTCCTCCGAGCCGAGATCGTCGACGGTGACCCTGTTGGCGCTCGAGGTGGCCTCGATGCTGCTCGTCATGTGGACTGTTGCTCCGAACGGATGGTGTCGTGGTGTCTCTACGCGCCCCGCGGAACCGACGGCGGACACAGCACGAACATCCGGTGATCACGACAACTGAGGTCAGATCAAGCGAGCAGAATCATGCTGGGACCGACGACTTGCGGAACCTGCTCCCTGCCGAGGCACACGATCCGCGAGTGCATCGACTAGCTTACCGTGCGCATTACCACAGGTTGCAAGGCCTCCTGATGACCGAGGCACATTGTTCCGGCAAAACCCGACGCGACGCTCGTTATGTGCCATTTTGAACGCTCAGCGAGCCGTCCGACGGCCTCCACGGCAGAGTGTCGTACGGTCCCCGTACCGTTTGGCCGTGATCGAAGCGCAACCAACCACCCACGCCGGCACCCTGCGCCGGGCGGTGACCGACGACGAGAGCCGGGTCGCCAGCCGGCACTGGTGGGACCTCGACGCCGACGACTACCAGGACGAGCACGGATCGTTCCTGGGCGACGTGGACTTCGTCTGGTGCCCGGAAGGCCTGCGCGAGGCGGACGCCCGACTGCTGGGCGAGGTGCGCGGCAAACGGATCCTGGAGCTGGGCGCGGGCGCCGCGGCCGGCGCCCGCTGGCTGGACGGTCAGGGCGCCGACCCGATCGCCCTGGATCTCTCGGCGGGCATGCTGCGGCACGCGGGCGAGGCGGCCACCCGTTCGGGGGTACGGGTGCCGCTGGTCCAAGCGGACGCCCTGGCGCTGCCGTTCGCGACGTCCTCGTTCGACGTGGTCTGCACGGCGTTCGGGGCGATCCCGTTCGTGGCGGACTCGGGCGCGGTGATGAGCGAGGTGGCCCGGGTGCTCAAGCCCGGGGGCAAGTGGGTGTTCTCACTCACTCACCCGATGCGGTGGATCTTCCTCGACGAGCCGGGCGAGGACGGCCTTCGGGTGGTCCATCCTTACTTCGACCGCCGGCCGTATGTGGAACAGGACGCCGATGGGGTGCCGAGCTACGTCGAGCAGCACCGCACGATCGGCGACCGGATCCGCGAGTTGGTCGCGGCGGGGTTCGTGCTGACCGACCTGATCGAGCCGGAGTGGCCGGCGGGCCACGAGCAGATCTGGGGCCAGTGGAGCCCGCTGCGCGGAAGGCTGTTCCCGGGCACCGCGATCTTCGTGAGCCACCTGCCGTCGTAGTCGGGAAATCGCAGCTCACGGCACCGGGGAGGCCCACACCACCGGTCTCGGCGACTTCTCGGAACTACTTCCTGCCGGCTCCGCCCTTACCCGCGCCGACAGCAGTCCAGCCGATGGACCCCCGATCCCATCCACCGAGCACTGCAACCACATCCCGGGCATCCCGTCCCACATCCCGGGATGGAACCTCGCATAATACCCCATAACGCTGCCAGGGCTCCGCAACCTTGATGCGCACGGGTGCGAAGCAGGCCACTGGGCACCAAGGTCCAAAAACATCCGCGCGGAACCACACCCGACGTGCACCGAACAAACGACCCACGAACCGGGCAGGGCACCCCGACCCCGCCTCACGCCGGTGCCACCCCGCACACCCGCCTTGATGCGGATCTTGGTACATGCGGGCGCCGAGCGAACCGCGGCGCACCAGGGTCCAACGTCCGCGGTTGCTGCCGCACCGCCAGCAACCCCACGCCCTTGCCTTGCCCACGCCCTTGCCTTCTTGCCTTGCCCACACCCTTGCCTTGCCCACACCCTTGCCTTCTTGCCTTGCCCACACCCTTGCCTTGCCCACACCCTTGCCTTGCCCTTGCCTTGCCCTTGGCCTTGGCCTTGGCCTTGCCCACGCCCTTGGCCTTGGCCTTGGCCACGCCGACCACATGCTGCGGACCTTGATACGCGCAGGGGCAAGCTCCACGCCCGGGCGCATCAAGGTCCAGAACAGAGTGGCCCGCGGCGGGCGCACCACCCTGCCGACAGCGGGCAATCCGGGACAGCCTCGGCCGGTTGGTGGTTTACCCACCCCGCCTCCCCGCACCGAGATCCGCAGCACGCGGCTGGCAGGCGACAACAGCGGTCGGCGGACTACGCTCACAGACGGGGGTGCCCACCGCGCGCACTTGGACCTTGGTGCGCAACGGTCCGCCCTCCGCACCCACCCGAACCAAGATCCGCACCGGGGTGGCGTGCGGTGAGTCGCCGACTGGTGGTGGTGAGCGACTCCAGGCGATCTTGGGTCGCTGTGGTTCGCCCTCCGCATCCGCCCGCATCAAGGTCCACACCGGGTGGCCGGCGGCGAGCCGCCCGCCGGCAGGCAGGCAGCGGACGACGGCAGACGGCAGGCAGCGAACGGCAGGCAGCGAACGGCAGGCAGCGAACGGCAGGCAGCAGACGGCAGACGGCAGGCAGCGAACGACGGCAGACGGCAGACGGCAGGCAGCGGACGGCAGGCAGCGGACGGCAGGCAGCGGACGGCAGGCAGCGGACGGCAGGCAGCGGACGGCAGGCAGCGAACGGCAGGCAGGCGATCTTGGGTCGCCACCGCCGGACGGCGGCTGATGGTCAGTCTGGGGTGGATCGCGGCCCGGCGGCGTTGTGGTCAGGCCGCCGTGGCGAGGCTGCTCACATCCAGCAGGCCGCCCAAGAGTGCAACCGCGGCCGGCACGAGCCGGTAGTAGACCCAGGTGCCGCGCCGGTCGCTGTCGACCAGGCCGGCTTCGCGCAGGACCTTGAGGTGGTGGGAGATTGTCGGGCCGGTCAGCTTGAACGAGCCGGTGAGGTCGCAGACGCACACCTCGCCCCCGCCTGCCGACGCGATCATCGACAGCAGGCGCAGCCGCACCGGATCACCCAGCGCCTTGAACATCGGCGCGAATACGCGCGCCTGGTCGGCGTCGAGAGGCCGGCGGACGACGGGCGCCCAAGCGCTTGACGACGGTGTCATCTCGGTCAGAGAACTCGGCATCAGCCCACCCTTGCAAACCGAAGCAAGTCTCGGATTCGAGCACCCTGTCGGCGACTGCACACGGCCAGCCGCCGGTAGCGCAAAGCCAGAATGCGGTACGCAGCAACGGATTCCTCCTCGGCCCGCCCGCCCACGTGCGCCGGCCCGCCCGCTACGGATTCCGAGGTGGACAGAGCAGCTGACGCCGCCAAAGACATCGAGGATGTCCGCTAGGTCCCCACGAACAGCACAAAGAGGCAAGCCCGCAAGCGAGAATCCCCACCCAAGCAATGTGTCCTGAGTCACATCAGCAGAGCACGGCCGCCGGAAGCAGGCGCGAAGTGCGGCCATCGGGAGCAGACGCAGAGCGCGGACACCCGCCACAAACGCGAAAGCCCAAACGCAAGGAGCCCACCCCGGTGACGCCCCTGGATGCGGCAACCGAACGACCGTCGAAAGGGCAGCCAACGACCGTCGAACAAGTAGCCAAGCGAAACGGTCCAGGCCGGACGGGCCCGGACCGGGTGAAGGCCGAACCATCCGCATGAGCAGCAACCACAACGGGCTTGGGGGCGGGGATGACCCACGCAGGGATCAAGCCTGACCGCCCGGAGTGGGTTATCCCCGCCCCCAAGCCCCCCATGCAACCAGAGTGGGCCCCTGAACCGCCCCCAAACCCCCATGCAACCAGAGCGGGCCCCTGAACCGCCCCCAGGCCCCCATGCGACCAGAGCGGGCCCGCTGAACGGCCCCCCAAGCCCCCCTGCGACCAGAGTGGGCCGCTAGGCCGCCCCAACGCCCTCCACGCAACGAGCAGGGATTCAGTGATCGGCGCCGTTCCAGTCCTGGCCGACACCCACCGAGACCTCCAACGGGACCGACAGCGGATATGCCTCGCCCATCTCCCGCCGGACCAGTGCCTCCAACGCCTCCCGCTCCCCCGGCGCCACGTCGAAGACCAGTTCGTCGTGGACCTGGAGGAGCATCCGGGAGGTGAGGCCCGCCGTGCGGAGGGCTTCGTCGACGTGGAGCATTGCGATCTTGATGATGTCGGCCGCCGAGCCCTGGATCGGGGCGTTCAGGGCCATGCGTTCGGCCATCTCGCGGCGCTGGCGGTTGTCGCTGCTCAGGTCCGGTAGGTAGCGGCGGCGGCCGAGGATCGTGGCCGTGTAGCCGTCCTGGACCGCGCGGCGGACCACGGCCTGCAGGTAGTCGCGGACGCCGCCGAAGCGCTGGAAGTATTCCTCCATCAGGGTGCGGGCTTCGTCCGTCGAGATGGTGAGCTGGTTGGACAGGCCGAAGGCGCTCAGGCCGTATGCGAGGCCGTAGTTCATTGCCTTGATCTTGCGGCGCTGGTCGGGGACCACCTCGTCGACCGGGACGTGGAAGACCGAGGAGGCCGTGGCCGCGTGGAAGTCGGCGCCGGAGTTGAAGGCCGCGATCAGGGCCTCGTCGCCCGACAGGTGCGCCATGATGCGCATCTCGATCTGGCTGTAGTCGGCGGTCATCAGCTGGTCGAAGCCCGCGCCGACCACGAACGCGCGGCGGATGCGCCGGCCCTCCTGGGTGCGGATCGGGATGTTCTGCAGGTTCGGGTCCGTTGAGGACAGCCGGCCGGTCGCCGCGACCGTCTGGTTGAAGGTCGTGTGGATGCGGCCGTCGTCGGAGACCGACTTGAGCAGGCCGTCCACTGTCGACTTCAGCTTGGCGACGTCGCGGTGGCGCAGCAGGTGCTCCAGGACCGGGTCGGCGGTCTGCAGGAACAGGCTCTGCAGCGCGTCGGCGTCCGTGGTGTAGCCGGACTTGATCTTCTTGGTCTTGGGCAGGCCGCGCTCGGTGAACAGGATCTCCTGCAGCTGCTTGGGCGAGCCGAGGTTGAACTCGCGGCCGACCACCTCGTGCGCCGCCTGCTGGGCCGCCTTGACCTCCGCGGCGAAGTGCGACTCCAGCTCCGAGAGGTATTCGGTGTCGGCGGCGATGCCCACGTGCTCCATCTCGCCCAGCACGATCGCCAGCGGCTGCTCCACCTCGGCGAGCAGGCGCTGCGAGGCACCGTCGTCGCGGGACAGCTCCTCGGTGATGGTGTCGGCCAGATCCAGCGTGGCGCGGGCGCGGAGCATCACGTTTTGCTCCGCCGTGCCCTCGTCGTCGCCGAGGCCATCCAGGGTGAGCTGGCCGGTCTCCGGGGCGTCGACGCGCAGCTCGCGCTTGAGGTAGCGCAGCGCCAGGTCGGTCAGGTCGTATGCGCGCTGGTCGGGCTTGGCCAGGTAGGCCGCCAGGGCGGTGTCGACGCGGACGCCGGCCAGGGCCCAGCCGTGCGCGCGGAAGGCGAGCATCGCCGGCTTGGCCTCGTGGATGACCTTGGGCCGGGCCGGGTCGGCCAGCCACCCGGCGACCGCGCGCTCGTCGGCCTCGTCCAGCGCGGCCGGGTCGAACCAGGCGGCCGGGCCGTCGCCGGTGGCGACCGCGATGCCGGTCAGCTCGCCGGTGCCGCGGCCGAAGCGGCCGGTGACGGCGACACCGACCGGGGCCTCGGCGGCATGCTCGCCCAGCCAGCCCGCGACCTCGCCGGCGCCGAGGACCGCGCCCTCCAGATCGAAGCCGGACTCGGCCTCGGGCTCGACGGCGTCGAGGTAGGAATACAGCCGCTCCCGCAGCACCCGGAACTCGAGCGCGTCGAAGACCTGGTGCACGGCCTCGCGGTCCCAGCCGTGCCACTTGACGTCCTCGGGGCGCACCGGCAGCTCAAGGTCACAGACCAGGGCGTTGAGGTCGTAGTTGCGCTTGACGTCGGACAGGTGGGCGCGCAGGCTCTCGCCGGCCTTGCCCTTGATCTCGTCGACGTGCGCGATGACGCCGTCGAGGCCGCCGTACTGAATGATCCACTTGGCCGCGGTCTTGTCGCCCACGCCGGGCACGCCGGACAGGTTGTCGCTGGAGTCGCCGACCAGGGCGGCCTTGTCGCGGTAGCGGCCCGGGGGGACGCCGTATTTGGTCTCGATGGCCTCGGGGGTCATCCGCCAGACCTCGGACACGCCGCGGACCGGGTAGAGGATCGTGACGTGCTCGTCGGCCAGTTGGAACGAATCCCGGTCGCCGGTGGAGATGACGACCTCCATGCCGGTCTCGCGGGCCTGCTTGGCCAGCGTGCCGATCACGTCGTCGGCCTCGTAGCCGGGTTTCTCCACCACCTGGATGCGCAGCGCCTCGAGGATCTCCTTGATCAGGCTGACCTGACCCAGGAACGGCTTCGGGGTCTCGGCACGGCCGGCCTTGTAGTCGGCGTATTTCTCGGTGCGGAACGACACCCGGGAGACGTCGAAGGCGACCACGATGTGCGTGGGCTTCTCGTCGCGGAGCATGTTGATCAGCATCGAGGTGAAGCCGAACACGGCGTTGGTGTGCTGGCCCGTCTGCGTCGAGAAGTTATCCACCGGCAGCGCGTGGTAGGCACGATAGGCCAGCGAGTGCCCATCGAGCAGCAGCAAGCGGGGGGTCTGGGCGTCATCGCTCACGAGGACAGACTCTAGTCGGCAGGTGTGACACTTCTTGCGACCGGCCCGCGCCGGGGCGGCTTGCGGATCCAAACAGCGAAACGGGAGCCCGCCGCACGAGCGGCCGGCTCCCGTTCGGAAGTGGGACGTCAGGCGACGCCCAGGTACGCTTCCTTCACCGCTGGATCGTGCAACAGGTCCAGACCGGTTCCGGTCTTGACGATGCGTCCGGTCTCCAGCACATACGCCCGGTGTGCCCGGCTCAGCGCCTGCTGAGCGTTCTGCTCGACCACCAGTACCGTGGTGCCCTGGTTGTTGATCTCCGTGATGATCTCGAAGATCTGCTGGATCAGCATCGGTGCCAGGCCCATCGACGGCTCGTCCAGCAGCAGCAGCTTGGGACGGGTCATCATGGCCCGGCCCACCGCCAGCATCTGCTGCTCGCCTCCGGACAGCGTGCCACCGGCCTGCTTACGCCGCTCCAGCAGCCGTGGGAACAGGCCGAACACCCGCTCCATGTCCGACGCGATGCCGGCGCGGTCCCGCCGGGTGTACGCCCCGATCTCCAGGTTTTCCAGCACCGTCATGCCGGGGAACACCCCACGGCCCTCCGGCGACTGACCGACGCCCAGAATGACCCGCTTGTCAGCGCGCAGTCTGGTGATGTCCTGACCGGCGAACGTGATGCTGCCCTTGGCCACCGGCCGCAGGCCCGAGATGGCCCGCATCGTGGTGGTCTTGCCGGCCCCGTTCGCCCCGATCAGGGCCACGATCTCGCCCTCGTCGACGTGCAGGCCGATCCCGTGCAACGCCTCAATCCGGCCGTAGAGCAGGGTGAGGTCCTTGATCTCAAGCAGCATCGGTCGGAACCCCCAGGTAGGCGGCGATGACCTTGGGGTCGTCGCGGACCGCGGCCGGCAGGCCATCAGCGATTTTCCGGCCGAACTCCAGCACCGTGATCCGGTCGGTGACGCCCATCACAAGGCGCATGTCATGCTCGATCAGCAGCACGGTGACGCCGGTGTCGCGGACCTTGCGGATCAGCTCCAGCAGCTCCACCTTCTCCGCCGGGTTGAAGCCCGCGGCCGGCTCGTCCAGGCAGAGCAGTTTCGGCTTCGTGGCCAACGCGCGGGCGATCTCGAGCCGGCGCTGCTCTCCGTAGGAGAGGTTGCGGGCCAGCTCACCGGCCCGGCCGTTGATGCCCACGAAGGACAACAGGTCGTGCGCGAGATTGCGGCCCTCGCGCTCTTCCCGCCGGTGCAGGGGCAGCCGGAACAGCGCGGCGGCCACGCCGGTGCGGTGATGCACGTCCGCGCCGACCATGACGTTTTCCAGCGACGTCATCTCCGGGAACAGCCGGATGTTCTGAAACGTCCGGGCGATCCCCATCTTGGTGATGCGATGCCGTCGTTGGCCGTTGATCCGGGTGCCGTCGAATTCGATGGTGCCCTCGGTGAGCTGATAGACCCCGGTGATCGCGTTGAACAGGGTGGTCTTACCGGCACCGTTCGGCCCGATCAGGCCGAGAATCTCACCGCGGTTGATGGTGAAGTTGACATCGTTCAGGGCGACCACGCCACCGAAGCGCAGCGTCGCGTTCTTCACCTCAAGCAACTTCTCCCGGTCGGCCGCCGGATTCTGCTGCGGGGGCTGGTTCGTGGGCTCACTCACTGACCATCGCCTCCTTTCGCCGATCCTCGAACTCCGCGGCTCGCCGCTTGTTCGCCACAATGCCCTGCGGGCGGAAAATCATCATCACGATCAGGACGAGACCGAACACGGCGATGCGATACTCCGCCGGGTCGAAGTCCAGGCCCAGCTGGCTGCCCACGCCGCGCAACCACTCCGGCAGATACCACGTGATCGCGCCGCCGACGATCGCGCCGGTGATGTTGCCGGCCCCGCCGAGCACCACCGCGGCCAGCACCAGGATCGAGTTCTCCAGGGTGAAGCTGTCCGAGTTGATGAAGCCCCGGTTGCCCGCGAACAACGCCCCCGACAGCCCGCCCACCGCGGCGCCGATGGCGAACGCGGCCAGCTTGAACAGGAACGTCGGCACGCCCATGATCTGCGCCGCGTCCTCGTCCTCGCGGATCGCCACCCAGGCCCGGCCGACCCGGCTTCGCGCCAGGTTCCGCACCCCGAACACGATCAGGATGATGATGGTCAGCGCCAGCCAGTAGTACGGTCGCGCGTCGGTTACGCCGAACAGCGCCTTGCCGTCCGCGCCCTGACCCGGCGGGTGCGGGATCGACGGGATGCCCCGCTGGCCCTGTGCCAGGCCATCGTTGCGGGCCGCGTACAGCCGGATCATCTCGGCGAAGCCGAGCGTCACGATCGCCAGATAGTCACCGCGCAATCGCAGCGTCGGACCGCCCAGGATCAGGCCCGCAAGCGTGGTCACCACGATTGCCACCGGCACCGCCGCCAGCCAGGGCCAGTTCACGTCGAGGCGGCTCTCCGGCGAGGTCAGCAGGGCGACCGTGTACGCACCGACCGCGAAGAAGCCGAAATATCCCAGGTCCAGCAGGCCTGCGAAGCCGACCACCACGTTCAGGCCGACCGCCAGCAGCACGAAGATGGCGGTGTCGAACAACACCTGCGCCATGTCAGTACGTGCCGTGTAGAACGGCAGATAGAAATCGCCCATCGGAATGCCGAGGAATTCGTAGAACCCGCGCATCGGCAGCAGATAGAGCACCAGGACCAGCGCGACCATGCCCGCCCAGCGGAACTGCTTGGGCATGTTGTCCCAGCGCGACTTCAGCGCCGAGCCACCGCGCCTCTTCTCCTTGGCCGCCGGCTGATCAGATGCCGTGGTTTTGTCGTCCGCATTCGACGTCATGCGCGGGCCCTCCCCAGCGACTCGCCCAGCAGACCGGTCGGCCGGAACATCAGCAGAATCACCAGCAGGACGAAGCCGGTGAAGTCCTTCCATTCTCCGCCGAACAGGCCGGAGGCGTAGTTCTCGACGACGCCGAGCAACAAGCCGCCCAGCAGCGCACCGCGCAGGTTCCCGATGCCACCCAGCACAGCCGCCGCGAACGCCTTCAGCCCGATCAGGAAGCCGATGTTGAATTTGGTGAAGCCGTACCGGACGTCCCACAACAGCGCGGCAACCCCGGCCATTGTGCCGCCCAGCACGAAGACCAGCAGGATGATGCGGTTCTTGTTGATGCCCATCAGCGCCGCCGTGTCCGGGTCCTGTGCCACCGCCCGGATACCCTTGCCCATCCGGGTACGGTTCACGAACAGGTCCAGCGCCAGCAGCATCAGCAGGGCGATCGCCAGCACCAGCACCGCGCTGTTGGTGATCTTGAATCCCCCGATCGAGAATAACGCCTTGGTCTCGATCACCGTCGGCATACCGAACGGTGCCCGCTTAGTGAGGATGCCGACCAACTCGGCCAGAAACAGCGAGGAACCGATCGCCGTGATCAGGAACGCCAGGGGTGGCGCGTTGTGCCGGCGCAGCGGTCGGTAGGCGACGAGCTCCACGGTTACCGCGGTGGCCGCCGAGGCCAGTGCGCCGGCCGCCAGGCCCACCACGATCAGCAGCAGGACCGAGCCGACGCCCTCCACCGGGGTGTTCTGGTCGAATCCCAGGGCACCCCAGGACCACATGGCGGCGAAGGTGCCGATCATGAAGACCTCGGAGTGCGCGAAGTTGATCAATCGCAGCACGCCGTAGACCAGCGTGTAGCCCAGGGCCACAAGGGCGTAGATCGCGCCTTGTTCCAGCCCTGTCATCGTCAGTTCGGGAAAATTCCCGAACAATCCATCGAAGTCCAAAGTGTGCTCTCCCACAGGCGAGGGGATGTGACAAGACTGGTGCGGCCGGGAGCAGTGCTCCCGGCCGCACCATACGACCTGTTCGGACGGCCTATCGGCCGGCCAGAACCGATCAAGCCTTCGGAATCTCCTGGTCCGGCACCACAGCGCCGTCCTTGACCTTGAAGGCCCAGACGATAACCTGCGCCGGATCCAACTCACCGGTGGGCTCGAACTTGTACGTCACACCCGTCGCCGCTCCGGCCTTGTTGTAGCCGGTGATGTAGGTGTTCAGCTTCTCGCGGGTCGCGTTGCCGGCCTTGATGCCCTCAAGCGCGATGTTCGCGATGTCGTACGAAACGTCCGCGTACGTGCCCGGCTCCGCGTTGTCGAACGCGGCCTTGTAGTCAGTCACGAACGTGCCCTTGGCAGCCGTCGCCGGAGCACACGGGCAGGTGAGGATCGTGCCCTCAGCCACCGCCTTGCCAGCCACCTTGATGAAGTTGGCGTCGTTGACGCCGTCGCCGGCGATCATCGTGCCCTTCCACCCGGCGCCCTTGAGCTGCTTGAGCAGCAGGCCCGCCTCGGTGTAGTAGCCACCGAAGAACAGCGCCGTCGAGCCGCTGTTGACAATCTTGGTCGACACGGCGGAGAAGTCGGTCTGCTTCACCTGCACCTTGTCCGAGGCGACAACCTTCGCACCCAGGACCTTCTTGACCTCATCGGCCAGACCGGCACCGTATGCGGACTGGTCGTCCACGAGGTAGACCTTGTCGGCCTTCAGCACCGACTGGATGTAGCGGCCGGCCGCCGGGCCCTGCGACGCGTCGTTACCGACTCCACGGTGGAAGGTCTTCCAGCCCTTGGTCGACAGGCTCGGACGCGTCGCCGACGGGGTGATCGTCGGCAGTCCCGCCTCTTCGAAGATCGGGTCGGCGACCTCGGACTCGCCCGAGAACGCCGGGCCGATGATCGCGGTAACCTTGGCGTCGCTGACCGCCTGCTGCGCCAGCGCCGGAGCCTTGGCCGGGTCGCCCTGCGAGTCGAGCTCAAGCAGCTCGACCTTGCAGTCGGCGTTCGCCTTGTTGTATTGATCGATGGCCAACTTGGTGCCGTTACGCATGTGAATGCCGAGACCGGCGGCGTCACCTGTCAGCGCACCAAAGAAGCCGATCTTCAGGCCACAGGCTGCGTTGGCGGTGTCGTTGCCTTCGCTCGGGCTGTCCGCCTTACAAGCGGCAGCGCCACCCATCATGAAGGTGGCCAGCGCGGCCGCACCCACCGCTCGCAAAAGCTTCTGCCTCAAGGCACGAATCCCTTCGATATGGTCAAACCCCCGCCTGCACGGGGGTTTTCCCGATGCCGACGCGGAACCGGCAGCAATGCCAGCCTTGCGCCGGGACGTTATCCCACCCCGTGGCCACTGGTAAGAAAACTGGCTTGGCATTGACCGAACCGTTACGCAACGGAGGCTGCGCGTCGCGTTCGGGTTGCCCGATTTACCCAACGGCCATCCAGGACAGTCCGATCGGGCGGCGCACCGTGCCCGATCGGGGCAAAGCGCGCGCCGCCAACCCGAACGGATGCTGGGCGGAAGCACCGATCAGCTCGGCGGCTCCGCCTCCGCCTGCTGCTCCGCGAGAATCCGGTCGGCGACCTCACGCATCGTCATCCGATGATCCATCGCGGTGCGCTGGATCCACTTGAACGCCTGCGGCTCGGTCATCGAATACTTCGTCATCAGCTCGCCCTTGGCGCGCTCCACCGACTTGCGCGTCTCCAGCCGGTCGGTGAGGCTCGCGACCTCGGACTCCAGCGCGGAAACCTCCGCATACCGGGAGAGGGCGATCTCGATCGCCGGCACCAGGTCGGACTTCTGGAACGGTTTCACCAGGTATGCCATCGCGCCGGCGGCGCGGGCGCGCTCGACCAGGTCGCGCTGGCTGAACGCGGTCAGGATCACGACCGGCGCGATCCGCTTGGCGGCGATCCGCTCGGCGGCCGCGAGGCCGTCCATGATCGGCATCTTGATGTCGAGGATGACCAGGTCCGGCGTCAGATCCTCGGCCAGCCGTACGGCGGTCTCGCCGTCACCGGCCTCGCCGACGACGTCGTAGCCCTCCTCGACGAGCATCTCGGCAAGGTCCAGCCGGATGAGCGCCTCGTCCTCGGCGATCAGCACCCGCCTGCGCTCGGCACCCGCCTGCGTGTCGGCCACGAACCCCTACCCCCAACGCTCCCGATGTCGCGACACCCGGGTATCTGGGTGCCACCACCCTCAGCGTAGTGGGTACTCTGTCTACTGCTCAGCTTGGCGTGACCACTTGGGTCAACCCGTCCTCGTACTCCAACGGCAGAGAGAGTGGTCTCAAACACCACACAGTGTGGGTTCGAATCCCACCGAGGACACAAAAAATGTCGTACCACCGGTCGATGATGAAAACGTGCATCCACCACACCTCCGTGAGCGCGCAATCTCCATGAAATCCGCGGGCGTGCCGTTCACGGAGATCTACCGCACGTTGGGATTGTCCCGCAATACGGTCTCCTCCTGGCTCTACGGTTCGCGATCCAAGATCAATGCATCGACGGACCGGCGCTGTCCGTTCTGCGCCAAGCCCGCGCGCCCGGTCGATCATCCGTCGGATTATGCCTATCTGCTGGGGATATACCTCGGCGACGGACATCTGCTGACGACCGGCCGGGTGCCGCTGCTGAAGGTGGCGTGCGACCTGCGCTATCCGGGAGTGATCGCGGAAGCGGGCGCGGCGATGCTGGCGTGCGGGGCCCGGGTGGTCGGGCACCAGCACCGCGAGGGCCGCGACGACGTGCGCTCCTCCTGGATGCACTGGCCGTGCCTGCTCCCGCAGCACGGACCGGGCAGGAAACACGAACGCACGATTCGGCTCGAGCCTTGGCAGCAGCCGGTGGTCGGCGCTTTCCCCGGCAGATTTCTCCGCGGGCTGTTCCATTCCGACGGCTGCCGGACCGACAACAGAATTGTCAGCGCCGGGCGGGCATACACCTATCCGCGCTATCTGTTCGTCAATGAGTCAGCGGATATCATGGGGCTTTGTCAGGACGCATTGGATATGCTCGGCCTGAACTGGCGGATGTGCCGGCGCAACATGCTGTCCGTTGCCCGGCGTGGCGATGTCGCGAAACTCGACCGACATGTGGGAGCCAAATACTGACCCGGCGGCGCCCGGCTGCCCGTACACCCTCGGGGTGAGTGCCGGTGCGGGCAGCGACCACCTTGGGGTTTTTCCGGGAAAGACCGGTTTGCCGGTCTCGCTGGTGTTGTCATGGCAGTACCAGCACTGCCAGGAGGCTCCATGTTGTGGTCCGGCTCGTCGCCCCTGACCGTCGTCCGCGACGGAATGTGGGGGTTTCTTCTGTTCGCGGGTGTGGCGTGGCTGGCGATCGCCTGGAGCGTGCTGCGGCTGGAGCCCGCCGACCTCGTGAACGTGGCCGGGCCGGTCATCCTGTTCGGGGCCGTGACCGAGGCCGTGCGGGCGCTGGCCGGCACCCGGACCTGGTGGCTGAACGCCGGCATGACCGCGCTGTTCGCCGCCACCGGCGTGATCATGCTGCGTGACGACGGCAGCTCGTGGACCACGCCGGCCGCGCTGATCGGCTGGTATCTGCTGGTGCGGGGCGCGGCGGACATCGCGATCTCGATGCTGACGCGGGAGTCGGACCGGATCTGGGGCCTGCTCATGGTGGTCGGCGTGGTGGAGACCGGGCTGGGGTTCTTCTCGGCCAGTTCGTTCGTGCGCACGCCGGAGCTGGTGGTCGTGGTGCTCGGCGGGACGGCGCTGACCCGCGGGGTCGCCGATCTGGTCGCCGCGCTGCGGTTGCGGGAGGCCTCGGTCGCCGCGCGGACGGGGCGGTTGCTGGAGCTGACGCCGGATCGGGTCGTCGGCGTGGCCGGGTATTCGGCCGGGCTGACCGATTTCGAGTCCGGATCATCGCCGCGGGGATCGGGGCCGCGGCACCGGGCGGCGCCGCGGGCCACGGCGGCGGCGATGTCGGATCTTTCGGCGCCGGCTCCCCCGCCGGTACGGGCGCAGGCGCAGCTGCCGCAGGGCGGGCCGGCCGGCAGCTTCCATGACGAGGTGTTGCGGACCACCGCCGATCTCGACGCGATGCTGGCGCTGGCCGGGGTGACCGGCGCAGCCGTGCCGGGCGCGGCCGCGCAGGCCGCCGCGGACGAGTATGTCGAGGTGCCGGACACGGCCGAGGGCGCGGAGTCGCCGGATGTCAAGGGGACCTCGGCGGCTACACAGGCGTCCGACGATGCGTCGTTGCCGTCGCCGGACGCGGTTGCCCGGGCGGCACGCATAGCGCGGGCGGCCGAGGCGGCCCCGCCGGGCATGGAGGACACGTCGATCATCGCGCACAGCCGGCGGATGGACTGAAAGCTTTCCCCCGCCCCGCTGGTGGCGGGACCCGCTGGACGGCCAGTCGCCGGGCCGGGGTCCCGCACCGGCGGGGCCCTTTTATCCCCATGACCAGCTAGAACCAGGCCGGCGGCGGTTCAGGCGCCGACGCGGCGGAGCAGGCCTTCCTGGACCGCGCTGGCGATGTGCCGGCCGTCTTCGGTGAACATCCGCCCGCTGGCCAGTCCCCGGCTCCCGCTCGCCGACGGGCTCGTGCAGTCGTAGAGGAACCATTCGTCGGCGCGGAACGGGCGGTGCAGCCACAGCGCGTGGTCCAGGCTGGCGCCGATCACCCCGCCGGGGCCCCAGACCTCGCCGTGCATCGACAGCACCGAGTCGAGCAGGGACAGGTCCGACGCGTAGGCCAGGGCGCAGGCGTGGATCAGCGGGTCGTCCGGGAGCTTGCCGTTGACGCGCATCCAGACGCGTTGGTCGACGGCGGCGTCGCGGTCGCCCGGTGGGACCCAGCCGGGGGTGGCCACGTACCGGATGTCGATCGCCTGCGGTGCCGATTTGAACGCGGCCGCGCGGTCCGGGTATTGGGCCAGCCAGTCGAGCATCGTGCGGGTCTCGGCCGGGCCCGGCACGTCCTGCGGCGCGGGTGTGTGGTGGTCCAGGCCCTGCTCGGTGACCTGGAAGGACGCCGACATGAAGAAGATCGTCCGGCCGTGCTGCTGCGCCGTGGAGCGGCGGACCGAGAAGGAGCGGCCGTCGCGGATCTTCTCGACCGTGAAGTCGATCGGGACCGTCGGGTCGCCCGGCCGCACGAAGTAGCCGTGCAGGGAGTGCACGTGGCGTTCCGGGTCGACGGTGCGGCCGGCCGCCACCAGGGCCTGGCCGGCGACCTGGCCGCCGAAGACCCGCTGGGCGCCGACCTGGGGGCTTTCGCCCCGGAACGTGGCCGCGTCGACCTGCTTGAGGTCGAGGACCTCGAGCAGTTGGTCGACGGCGGCCTGTCCCGTCAGCGGTGCGCTCACTTGGCCTCGGTCACCGTGGCCGGGTCGACGAGCGAGCCGAGCTGGTGCACGCGCAGGGTGTTGGTGGAGCCGGGCGCGTTCGGCGGGCTGCCCGCCACGACCACCACGTATTCGCCGGGCTTGGCGAGGCCGAGGCCGAGCATGCTCTGGTCGACCTGGCGGAACATGTCGTCGGTGTGCTCGACGAAGTCCGTCAGGAACGTCTCGACGCCCCAGGAGAGGGCGAGCTGGTCGCGGACCTCGGCGACCGGGGTGAACGCGAGCAGCGGAAGCTCGCAGTGCAGCCGGGAGAGGCGGCGGACGGTGTCGCCGGTCTGGGAGAACGCGACCAGGGCCTTGGCGCCGATGTTGCGGGCGATCCGGCTGGCGGCGACGGTCAGCGCGCCGCTGTGGGTGCGCGGGTCGTGCTGCAGGACCGGGACGCCGAAGTCGCCGCCCTCGGTCGTGGTGACGATCTTCGCCATCGTGCTGACGGTGAGGACCGGGTATTTGCCGACCGAGGTCTCGCCGGAGAGCATCACCGCGTCGGCGCCGTCGAGGACGGCGTTGGCGACGTCGGAGGCCTCGGCGCGGGTCGGGCGGGAATTTTCGATCATCGAGTCGAGCATCTGGGTGGCGACGATGACCGGCTTGGCGTTCTCGCGGCAGAGCTGCACGGCCCGCTTCTGCACCAGGGGGACCTGGTCGAGGGGCAGCTCGACGCCGAGGTCACCGCGGGCGACCATGACGCCGTCGAAGGCCAGCACGATTGCTTCCAGATGGACCACGGCTTCCGGTTTTTCAACCTTGGCGATGACCGGGAGGGTGGTGCCCTCCTCGGCCATGATCTGGTGGACGAGCTTGATGTCGTCGGGCGAGCGGACGAACGACAGGGCGATCAGGTCGACGCCGAGGCCGAGGGCGAAGCGCAGGTCCTCCTCGTCCTTGTCGCTCATCGCGGGCACGCTGACGGCGACGTTGGGCAGCGATACGCCCTTGTTGTTGCTGACCGGGCCGCCCTCGGTGACCAGGCAGCGGATGTCGTTGCCCTCGACGGCGGAGACCTCGACGGCGACCTTGCCGTCGTCGATCAGCAGCCGGTCGCCGACCTTGACCTCCTGCGGCAGCTTGGAGTAGGTGCAGCTGACCCTGTCGGGGGTGCCGAGGATGTCGTCACTGGTGATGGTGACGGTGTCGCCGTTGGCCCAGACGTGCGGGCCGTTGGCGAACTTGCCCAGCCGGATCTTGGGACCCTGCAGGTCGGCGAGGACGGCGACGGCGCGGCCGGTTTCCCGGGCGGCGTTGCGGACCATGTCGTAGATCTGGCGGTGGTCCTCGTGGCTGCCGTGGCTGAAGTTCAGCCGGGCGACGTCCATGCCGGCCTCGACCAGTCCGAGCATGCGCTCGGGGGAGGCGGTGGCGGGACCCATGGTGCAGACGATCTTTGCGCGGCGTGTCACAGCCATCAGGCTAGTCTCTCTTTCGGATCGGCCCGGTGGCCGACCCCCGTCATGGTGATGAACTGCTAGGGAGCGACGCCCCGCGAGGTTTCCGGTCGGCGTCGGCGGGCATCAGCGACCGCGATCAAACTCCAGCGTATCGGTCGTCGAGGAGGCCGCGCGGGCAGACGGGGTAGGCCGAGGCACTCAACCCGTGCTAGACGATGTGAACCCATGCACGCGTTGTCACGTGTTGACAGCAGCCAGTTGTTTCGGCGGCGGTCTTGGAGGTGTGACGATGGCGTTCCGGGAGTGTACGGGCGAGCTCTGGTGGTCGGCCATGAAGCGGCGGCGGGTGCTGGACCGCGCCGAACGGGAGCAGGCGCTGGAGAGCGCAGCGGCCCGGCAGCGGCTGCTGCACCTCGCGGCGCAGTCGGGCGCCGGGCACGGCCTGCGCGAGGCGGCCTAGCCGCAAAAACGGCGACGGGGCGGACCCGAAGGCCCGCCCCGCGCTCACGAAAACGACCTCAGTGTGCCGCGGCCAGCGGCTGCGACGACGGGCGTACCGGCGCCGGCAGCTCGCCGAAGCCACCCAGGTAGGTGTGGATCGCGGCGGCGGCCGCCCGGCCCTCGGCGATCGCCCAGACGATCAGCGACGCGCCGCGGTGCATGTCGCCCGCCACGAACACGCCCTTCGCGCCGGTCTGCCAGTCGTCGCCGGCGTCGATCGAGCCGCGGCCGTTGCGGGTCACCCCGAACTGCTCCAGGAGCGGCTGCCGCTCGGTGCCGTCGAAGCCGATCGCCAGCAGCACCAGCTGGGCGGGCAGGTCGCGCTCCGAGCCCTCCTGGACGGTGACGGTACGGCGCCCGTTCACCCGCTCCACGACCACGTCGGCGACGCGCACCGCCGTGACGCTGCCCGTGCCGTCGTCCACGAATTCCTGGACCGCGACGCCGAAGACGCGTTCGCCGCCCTCCTCGTGGGCCGGGTAGTTGCGCAGGATGACCGGCCAGGTCGGCCACGGGTGCAGCTCGCCGGCCCGTTCCTCGGGCGGCAGCGGATACTGGTCGAGCTGGATCACGCCCGCCGCGCCCTGCCGGTGTGCGACGCCGAGGCAGTCCGCGCCGGTGTCGCCGCCGCCGATGATCATGACGTGCTTGCCCGCGGCGTCGATCGGCGTGCTCTCCTGCTGGCCGGACACCACCCGGTTGGCCGGGACCAGGTGTTCCATGGCCAGGTGCACGCCGTTGAGGTGCCGCCCGGGTGTGTCGGTCGCGTCCCGGCCGGCCAGGGCGCCGCAGGTGAGCAGCACCGCGTCGAAGCGTTCCCGCAGGTCGTCGGCGGTGACGTCGACGCCGACGTTGACGCCGGTTTCGAAGACCACGCCCTCGGCGGCCATCTGGGCCAGGCGCTCGTCGATCCGGGCCTTCTCCAGCTTGAAGTCGGGGATGCCGTACCGGAGCAGGCCGCCGATCTTGTCGTCGCGCTCGTAGACCGTGACGGTGTGGCCGGCCCGGGCCAGCTGCTGCGCGGCGGCCAGCCCGGCGGGGCCGGAGCCAACGACGGCGACGCTGCGGCCGGACTGGGTGGCCGGCGGCTGGGGCCGCAGGCCGATGGCGAACGCGTGGTTGGCGATCTCCACCTCGACCTGCTTGATGGTCACCGGGTCGTCGGAGATGCCCAGCACGCAGGCGGCCTCGCACGGTGCCGGGCAGAGCCGGCCGGTGAACTCCGGGAAGTTGTTCGTGGCGTGCAGGCTCTCCGCCGCCGCGTCCCAGGCGCCGGTGCGGACCAGGTCGTTCCAGTCCGGGATCCGGTTGCCCAGCGGGCAGCCCTCGTGACAGAACGGGATGCCGCAGTCCATGCACCGGGTCGCCTGGTCGCGGATGAGCTCGTCGCCCGCGGCCGGATAGACCTCGCGCCAGTCGCGGATGCGCACCGGCACCGGGCGGCGCTTCGGCAGCTGCCGCTCGTACCGCAGGAAACCGTTGGGATCAGGCACGGGTAACCCCCATAACCGCCTCGTCGATGTTCCGACCGGCGGCTTCGGCGGTCTTGATCAGTTCCATCACGCGCTTGTAGTCGCGCGGCACCACCGCGGTGAACTCGGTCACCGCGGTCGGCCAGTCGGCGAGCAGGCGTTCCGCCACGGCGGAGCCCGTCTCGGCGCGGTGCTTGCGCACCAGGGTGAGCAACTGGTCCTGCTCCTCGGCGTTGAGCGGGGTCAGGTCGACCAGGTCGGGGTTGATCCGGGCGGCGTCCAGGCGGTGCACGAACGCGGTGCCGCCGCTCATGCCGGCGGCGAAGTTGCGCCCGACGGTGCCGAGCACCACCACGGTGCCGCCGGTCATGTACTCGCAGCCGTGGTCGCCGACGCCCTCGACGACCGCCGCGGCACCGGAGTTGCGGACCGCGAAGCGCTCACCCGCGCGGCCACGCAGGAACACCTCGCCGCCGGTGGCCCCGTACAGGATGGTGTTGCCCGCGATGATGTTGTCTTCCGCCACGAACGGCGCGGTCTCGTGCGGGCGCACGATCACCCGGCCGCCGGAGAGGCCCTTGGCGACGTAGTCGTTGGTGTCGCCGATCAGCCGCAGGGTCACGCCGCGCGGCAGGAACGCGCCGAACGACTGGCCGCCGGTGCCGCGCAGGGTGAACGAGATGGTGTCGTCGGGCAGGCCGTTGCCGCCGTAGCGGCGGGTGACCTCGCCGCCGAGCATCGCGCCGACGCTGCGGTGGTCGTTGCGCACGGTGACCTCGGCGCGGACCTCGGTGCCCTCGTCGAGCGCCGGGGCGGCGAGCGCGATGAGCTCGTTGTCCAGCGCCTTCTCCAGCCCGTGGTCCTGGGCGACGACGCCGCGGCGGGCGGCGCCCTCGGGCAGCTCCGGCACATACAGCACCGGCGCCAGGTCCAGGCCCTTGGCCTTCCAGTGCGTCACGGCCGGGACCACGTCGAGGATCTCGGCGTGCCCGATCGCCTCGTCGATGGTGCGGAAGCCCAGCTCGGCCAGGTAGCCGCGGACCTCCTCGGCGAGGAACATGAAGAAATTCTCGACGAACTCGGGCTTGCCGGTGAACCGCTCGCGCAGCACCGGGTTCTGGGTGGCGATGCCGACCGGGCAGGTGTCCAGGTGGCAGACCCGCATCATGATGCAGCCCGAGACGATCAGCGGCGCGGTCGCGAAACCGAACTCCTCGGCGCCGAGCAGCGCCGCGATGATGACGTCCCGGCCGGTCTTGAGCTGGCCGTCGACCTGCACGGTGACCCGGTCGCGCAGCTTGTTGAGCAGCAGCGTCTGCTGGGCCTCGGCCAGGCCGAGCTCCCACGGGGAGCCGGCGTGCTTAAGCGAATTCAGCGGGGACGCGCCGGTGCCGCCGTCGTGGCCGGAGATCAGGATGACGTCGGCCTTGAGCTTGGCCACGCCCGCCGCGACGGTGCCGACTCCGATCTCGGAGACGAGCTTCACGTGTACGCGGGCAGCCGGGTTGACGTTCTTGAGGTCGTGGACGAGCTGCGCCAGGTCCTCGATGGAGTAGATGTCGTGGTGCGGCGGGGGCGAGATCAGCCCGACGCCCGGGGTGGCGTGCCGGGTCTTGGCGATCCACGGCCACACCTTGTTGCCGGGCAGCTGACCACCCTCGCCCGGCTTCGCGCCCTGCGCCATCTTGATCTGCAGGTCGTCGGCGTTGACCAGATATTCGCTGGTCACCCCGAAGCGGCCGGAGGCGATCTGCTTGACCGCCGAGCGGCGCTGCGAGTCGTACAGGCGCTCGACGTCCTCGCCGCCCTCGCCGGTGTTGGACTTGCCGCCGAGGCGGTTCATCGCGATGGCGAGGGTCTCGTGCGACTCCGCCGAGATGGAGCCGTACGACATGGCACCGGTGGCGAACCGCTTGACGATCTCGCTGGCGGGCTCGACCTCCGCCAGCGGGACCGGCTCGCGGTCGCGGAACCGGAACAGCCCGCGCAGCGAGCCCGCCGCCGCGGCCAGGCCGTCGACCTTCTCCGTGTACTGCTTGAAGACGTCGTACTGCTTGCTGCGGGTGGCGTGCTGCAGCAGGAAGACGGTCTCCGGGTTGAACAGGTGGACCTCGCCCTCGCGGCGCCACTGGTATTCGCCGCCGACCTCGAGGCGGCGGTGGCTGCGCTCGGCCGGGTTCTTCGGGTACGCCTTCGCGTGCCGCGCCGCGACCTCGGCGTGGATCTCGGCCAGGCCGGAGCCGCCGATCCGCCCGGAGGTGCCGGCGAAGTAGCGCTGCAGCAGCTTGTTGTCGACCCCGACCGCCTCGAACACCTGCGCACCGCAGTACGAGGAGACGGTGGAGATGCCCATCTTGGACATGATCTTCAGGACGCCCTTGCCGAGCGCCTTGACGTAGTTGCTGACCGCCTTCTTCGGCTCCATGCCCGCCAGCGGGCCGGTGGCGATGAGGTCGTCGACGCTCTCGAACGCCAGGTACGGGTTGACCGCCGCGGCGCCGTACCCGATCAGCACGGCCGCGTGGTGCACCTCCCGGCAGTCGCCGCTCTCCACGACGAGCGCCACCTGCGTGCGGGTCTGCTCGCGCACCAGATGCTGGTGCACCGCCGCGGTGAGCAGCAGCGACGGGATCGGCGCGAGGTCGGCGTTGGAGTCGCGGTCGGACAGCACGAGGATGCGCACGCCGTCCTCGATCGCTTCCGAGACGTGCCGGCAGATCTGGGTCAGCCGCGCCTTGATGCCGGCGGCGCCGTCGCGCAGCGGATAGAGGCCCGAGACGCGGACCGCCTTGAAGCCCGGCAGGTCGCCGTCCTCGTCGATGGAGAGCAGCTTGGCCAGGTCGTCGTTGTCGAGGATCGGGTACGGCAGCGCGATCTGCCGGCAGCTGGCCGGCCCCGGGTCGAGCAGGTTGCCCTCCGGCCCGATGGTCATCGACAGGCTGGTCACCAGCTCCTCGCGGATGGCGTCCAGCGGCGGGTTGGTGACCTGGGCGAAGAGCTGGTGGAAGTAGTCGAACAGCAGCCGCGGGCGGGTCGACAGCGGCGAGATCGGCGTGTCGGTGCCCATCGAGCCGAGCGGCTCCGCGCCGGTCCGGGCCATCGGCGCGACCAGGATCTTCAGCTCCTCCTCGGAATAGCCGAAGACCTGCTGGCGGCGCATGACCGAGTCGTGGGTGTAGATGACGTGCTCGCGGGCGGGCAGGTCCCGCAGGTCGATCAGCCCGGCGTGCAGCCACTCGTCGTACGGCTGCGCGGCGGCCAGCCCGGCCTTGATCTCGTCGTCGTGCACGATCCGGCCGGCCTCGGTGTCGACCAGGAACATCCGGCCCGGCTGCAGCCGGCCCTTCGCGATGACCGTGGCCGGGTCGAGGTCGAGCACGCCCGCCTCGCTGCCCAGCACGACCAGGCCGTCGCTGGTGTGCCACCAGCGGCCGGGGCGCAGGCCGTTGCGGTCGAGCACGGCGCCGATGATGCTGCCGTCGGTGAACGCCACGCTGGCCGGGCCGTCCCACGGCTCCATCAGGCTGGCGTGGAAGCGGTAGAAGGCGCGCCGGGCCGGGTCCATGGCCAGGTCGTTCTCCCAGGCCTCCGGGATCATCATCAGCACGGCGTGCGGCAGGCTGCGCCCGGACAGGTGCAGCAACTCCAGCACGGCGTCGAAGTTCGCCGAGTCGGACGCCTCGGGCGTGCAGATCGGGAACAGCCGCTTGATGTTGCCGGGCACGGTCGGCGAGGCGAGCAGGGCCTCCCGCGCGGCCATCCAGTTCTTGTTGCCGCGGATGGTGTTGATCTCGCCGTTGTGCGCGATGAACCTGTACGGGTGGGCGAGCGGCCACGACGGGAACGTGTTGGTGGAGAACCGGGAGTGCACGAGCGCGATCGCGCTCTCCACCCGGGCGTCGCCCAGGTCCGGGAAGAACGCCGGCAGCTGGTCGGGGGTCAGCATGCCCTTGTACGTGATGGTGCGCGCCGACAGCGACGGGAAGTACGCCGCGACGCCGCGCTGCGTGCTCTCCCGCTCGGCCTGCTTGCGGATGCAGAACGCGACCCGCTCCAGTTCGAGCCCGGACAGCGGCGCGTCGGCCGGGCCGGCCTTGCCGCTGGTGAGCCGGTGCGCGGCGAGGAAGACCTGGCGGATCTGCGGGCGGGCCGCCGCGGCGGTCTCGCCCAGCCCGGACGGGTCCACGGGCACGTCCCGCCAGCCCAGGATGTCGCCGCCCTCGACCAGGGCGTACTTCTCGAAGACCGCCACCGAGCGGGCGGCTTCCTCCGGGTCGTTGGGCAGGAAGACCAGACCGGTCGCGTACGAGCCGGCGGGCGGCAGGTCGAACTCCACGGCGGCGCGCAGGAACGCGTCCGGAATCTGGATCATGATGCCGGCGCCGTCACCGGTGTTGTGCTCCGCGCCGCGGGCGCCACGATGGTCGAGCCGGATCAGCGCCGAGAGTCCCTTGGCGACCACCTCATGGGAGCGCCGACCGTGCAGATCGGCCACGAAGGCCACGCCACACGCGTCGTGCTCCTGCGCCGGATCGTACAAACCACGAGAGTCATGGTTGTCGCTTCGGGGGTGCGGAAAAGCCACCGGGCCTCCGATCGTCACTGGTGTTTCCGTTCAAGGTCGGGACGACGTCGGCCCTGCAAAGTCTCTAGAGTCTACGTTAGTCGCCACCGATCTCCGCCAGGTGCGGATGGATCACACTTTTGCCGCACCGGAATTGTCACGGAGCTGCTTGCGGGGGCGGTATGTCCCCGCCGGGCGAGAGCTGCCGGTGCCCCAGCGGGTAGTCTCGCGCGGTGGCGATAGAGGATACCGACGTCTTCACCCGGCTGGAACGTTTCTACGATGCCGTGCCCCGCGACGCCGCCGTCGCGGAGGAGATCGGCGGTTTCGTGCTCTTCGTCAGCGATGGTGCGGGCTGGCCCTACTATGCCCGGCCCCGCCTGGGCGGCGCCGACGCCCCGTCCGCCGCCGATGTCACCGCCGTCCGGCAGCGGCAACGCAAGCTCGGCGTGCCCGAGGCCTTCGAGTGGGTGCACGAGACGACCCCCGATCTGCTGGCCGTGGCCCGCTCCGCCGGGCTGGAGGTGTTGCTCGCCCCGCTGATGGTGCTGGAGAACGCCGCCCTGGTGCCGGACCTGCCACTGCCCGGCGCCACCATCCGTTTCCTCGAGCCGGCCGCGCCCACCTTCGGCGCCGACATCAGCGTCAGCCGCGCGGTCGGCCGGCTGGGCTTCGGCGCCCCGGCCAACGCGACCACGGTGCAGAGCGGCTCGCTGGTGGTGGAGGTGGCCGGCCCGGCGCAACGCGACGCGGTGCCGCCGCTGAGCGACGAGGCCGTGGCCGAGCTGACCCGCCGGCACGCGTCCGGCCGGTTCCTCAGCGCCGTGGTCGAGTCACCCACCGCCGGGATCCTGGCCTGCGGCTCGGTCCAGCGGGTGGACGAGATCGGCGAGGTCGCCGGGGTGGCGACGCTGCCGTCGGCCCGCCGCCGCGGCTACGCGTCGCAGCTCACCGCGAGCCTGGCCCGACGCACCCTACTGGACGGCAGCGACGTGGTGTTCCTGTCCGCGGGCGACGATGATGTGGCGCGGCTCTATTCCAAGGTCGGCTTCCGCCGCGTCGGCACGGCCTGCATCGCCGAGCCGGCCGCCGCCGCCCTCTAATGAGTCCTGACGGCGTCTTTGGTTCGTTGTGGTCGGCTCCGGCCCGGACTCTGGGTCGACGTTGATGCGCGCGGGTGCGGCTCTTCTCGGAGACCGGAGTTGGCGCGGCATCGGCCGCGGTAGTCAGTCCGGGGGACGCCAGTCGGCGGTCTGTCCGTGTGCGTGGCCCAGCAGCCGAGGCCGCAGGGAGCCCAGCGCCGCGTTGCGGGCCCGCAGCGCGAGCCGCCCGCGCGCCTGCACCACGGCCGACATCCGCCGGGTCTGCCGGACCACGCTGGCGGTGCGGGGCCGCCGCGCCCGGTCGTACTCCTCCACCGCCGCGCCCAGCGCCGGGCCCGGCTCCGCGTCGGCGACCAGCGCCCGCAGCGTGGCCGCGTCCTCGAACGCCAGGCACGCGCCCTGCCCCAGGTGGTGCGGCATCGCGTGGGCGGCGTCGCCGAGCAGCACCACGCCGCCCGGTCCGGACCGGAAGCCGTAGGCGCGCGGCAGCGGCCGCAGCTCGCGGACCTCCTGCGGGACCAGGTCCTCGGGGAAGGTCGCGGCGAGCAGCGCGCCGACCGGCGCGTGCCAGTCGGCGAACCAGCGCCGCAGCAGCGCGAGCTGGGTCGCGGGCGGTTCCGGCCGCGGGGCCCCGGCCGCCGTGGCCACCCAGTAGACACCGCCCTGGCCGGCCGCGCGGCCGCCGAGCGGAATGGAGACGAAGCGGTAGCCGGCGCCGAGGGTCTCGCCGCCGGTTGCCTGGTCCGGGGGCAGGTCCGGCACCCGGTAGCCGGGGATGACCGCCTGCCAGGCCGCGAAGCCCGAGCCGACGGCGGTGGCGTCCGGTGCCAGGGCGCGGCGCACCGGGCTGTCGATGCCGTCGGCCGCGACCAGCAGGTCGGCCTCGTAGCGAGTGCGGCCGTCGGTGACCGACGGCCGCTGGGCGCGCCCGGTGCGCACGCCGGTGACGGCCACCCCGGTACGGATGTCCACCCGGTCGCCGAGCCCGGCCACCAGCGCGTCGTAGAGGTCCACCAGGTGCACGACCGCCGGGGCCGGACCGGCGCCCGGCCGCGCCCGGGGCGCGACAAGCCACTGGCCGTCCGGGCGGCGCACCCCACCGTCCGGCAGCGGCGACACGATCGCCGACCAGCCGCCGTCGGGGTCCAGGGCGTCCAGGGCGCGCCGGCCGTTGGGCCAGAGCACCAGGGCGGTCGGGGACGCGGCGATCCGCTCGCCGGACTCCAGCAGGGTCACCTGCCAGCCGTCGCGGGCCAGCGCGCCGGCGGCGGCCAGCCCCGCCATGCCCGCCCCCACGACTACGGCCGTGCGCACGCCGCCGCCTTCCGCCGAGGCCGGGCCGTCAGTTTTCGTCGGCGGAGGCGGAAGCAGACGACTTGTCGTCGGTCTCCGCGGGCTCGGCGGCCGACGGGCCGGGCTTGGTGGTGCTGTCAGCAGCACCGGACTCGGCGGTGCTGTCCGCAGCAGTCGCCTCACCCGCGGTGGCACCGGCAGCGGCGGCCGGAGCGGCCTGAGCGGCCGCAGCCGGAGCAGCCGCGGCCGGAGCAGCAGCCGGGGCAGCAGGCGCAGACGCAGCCGGGGCAGACGCAGCCGGGGCAGACGCAGCCGGGGCAGCAGGCGCAGCAGGCGCAGAAGCAGCACGAGGAGCAGCAGCAGAGGCAGCGGCAACGGTGGCGGGAACCTTGCCGGCCTCGGGCGAGCCCGCGTCGTCGGCGTCGGCTTCGGCGGGCGGGGTCGGCTCGGCAGGCGGCAGCACGCCGGTGCGCTCGTACGCGTGGAAGCGTTCCTCGCTGACCACCTGATAGGCCGTCGGCGGCTTGCCCGCGACCTGCCCGCCGACGTCGACCTGCGAGACGTCGCTCTCGGCGGACGGCTCCGGCGCGGTGTCCGGCGCGTCGATCGGCACCACGTACTCGCGGGGGCCCTTGACCAGCAGGAAGTAGATCAACGCCCCGAGGAACACCACGACGGAGGTGAAGACGTTGAGCCGAATGCCGAAGAGGTGGTTGGCCTCGTCGACCCGCAGCATCTCGATCCAGAAGCGGCCCACGGTGTAGGCCATCACGTAGATCGCGAACGCCCGGCCGCGGCCGAACTTGAACCGGCGGTCCAGCAGGAAGACCAGGCCCGCGACGCCGACGTTCCACACCAGCTCATAGAGGAAGGCCGGATGGTAGAGGTCGGGCAGGGTCACGGCCTTGCCGTCGATGACGGTCGCGTGGCCCGGGTTGGCCCGGTCCATGTCGTGCACCCGCAGGCCCCACGGCAGGGTCGTGACGCTGCCGTACAGCTCGTTGTTGAACCAGTTGCCGATCCGGCCCACGGCCTGGGCCAGCGGCAGCGCGGGCGCGAGCGCGTCGGCGAAGACGCTCAGCGGCAGGCCGAGCTGGCGGGCGGCGAACCAGGCACCCAGCGCGCCGCCGAGGACGGAGCCCCAGATGCCGAGGCCGCCCTCCCAGATCTGGAAGATCCGGATCGGGTCACCACCGGCGCCGAAGTAGTCGCTGGGCGACGTGATGACGTGGTAGATCCGGGCGCCGACGATGCCGAAGGGCACGGCCCACACGGCCATGTCCAGCGACGCCCACGGTGCGACGCCGCGGCGGCGCAGCCGGTGTTCCATGACCAGGACGGCAACGATGATGCCCGCGACGATGCAGAGTGCGTATGCCCGGATCGGCAGTCCGAGGACGTGCCAGACCGACGTCGTGGGGCTGGGGATAGCGGCTAAGTTCACGGGCGCACCCTACCGCCGATCCCGGCTTTCGCCATCAAGAGGGTTTGGTGCCCCGGACACCCTCGGCCAGCTCCGCGCTCAGCGCGCGCAGCCGGTCCAGCCCGGTGCCCCGGTCGGGCGCGTCCAGCACGCACCGGATCAATGCGCTGCCGACGATGACGCCGTCGGCGAACGCGGCCACCTCGGCCGCCTGCGCGCCGTTGCCGACGCCCAGGCCGACGCCGACGGGCAGGTCCGGGTCGACCTTGCGGACCCGGGCGACGAGCTCGGGGGCCTGCGACGAGACCGCCGTACGGGCGCCGGTGACGCCCATCAGCGCGGTCGCGTAGACGAAGCCCCGGCACTGGCCGACGGTCATGGCGAGGCGCTCGTCGGTCGACGACGGCGAGACCAGGAACGTGCGGTCGATCGCGTACCGGTCGGCGGCGGCGATCCACTCGGCGGCCTCGTCCGGGATCAGGTCCGGGGTGATCATGCCGGTCGCCCCGGCGGCGGCGAGGTCGCGGGCGAACGCGTCCACGCCGTACCGCTCGACGGGGTTCCAGTAGGTCATCAGCACGACGGTGGCACCGGCGTTCGCGACCGCCTCGATGATCCGCAGCGTGTCCCGGGTGCGCACGCCGCCGGCCAGGGCGATGTCGCTGGCCTTCTGGATCACCGGGCCGTCCATGACCGGGTCGGAGTACGGCAGCTCGACCTCGATGACGTCGCAGCCGGACTCGGCCATGGCGACCATCGAGGCGATGCTCTCGTCGACGGTCGGGAAGCCGGCCGGCATGCAGCCGACGAGCACCGCGCGCCCCTCGGCCTTGGCCTTGCCGAAGGTCTCGGCGATACTCACGAGTTCTCCCCCGGGACGATGGTCTCGACCTGGTCGAGGATGCCGAAGTACGCGCCCGCGGTGTGCACGTCCTTGTCGCCCCGCCCGGACAGGTTGATCACGATGGTCGGCGTCCGGCCCAGCTCCGCGGTCAGCGCCGGCACGATCCGGGCGGCGCCGGCCAGCGCGTGCGCGCTCTCGATCGCCGGGATGATGCCCTCGGTGCGGCAGAGCAGCTGGAACGCCGCCATGGCCTCGGCGTCGGTCACCGGCTCGTAGCGGGCCCGGCCGGTGTCGTGCAGCCAGGCGTGCTCCGGGCCGACGCCCGGATAGTCCAGGCCCGCCGAGATCGAGTGCGACTCGACCGTCTGGCCGTCCTCGTCCTGCAAGACATAGGTACGGGCGCCGTGCAGCACACCGGACGAGCCGCCGGTGATCGACGCGGCGTGCCGGCCGGTCTCCACGCCGTCGCCGCCGGCCTCGAAGCCGTACAGGCGCACGTCCTCGTCGGGCACGAAGGCGTGGAAGATGCCGATGGCGTTGGAGCCGCCGCCCACGCAGGCCGCCACCGCGTCGGGCAGTCGGCCCAGCTGCGCCAGGCACTGCGCGCGGGCCTCGGTGCCGATGCCGCCGACGAAGTCGCGGACGATCTCCGGGAACGGGTGCGGGCCGGCGGCCGTGCCCAGCAGGTAGTGCGTCGTGTCGACGCTGGAGACCCAGTCGCGCAGGGCCTCGTTGAGCGCGTCCTTGAGCGTGCGCGAGCCGTTGGTCACCGGCACGACGGTGGCGCCGAGCATGCGCATCCGCGCCACGTTCAGCGCCTGCCGCTCGGTGTCCATCTCGCCCATGTAGACCACGCACTCGAGGTCGAGCAGCGCCGCCGCGGTGGCACTGGCGACGCCGTGCTGGCCGGCGCCGGTCTCCGCGATGACCCGCGGCTTGCCCATCCGCTTGGCGAGCAGGGCCTGACCCAGCACGTTGCGCACCTTGTGCGCGCCGGTGTGGTTCAGGTCCTCGCGCTTGAGCAGCACCTCGGCGCCGAACGCCGCGGACAGCCGCTCGGCGCGGTAGAGCAGCGACGGCACGCCCGCGTAGTCGCGCAGCAGGCCGGTGAACCGCTCCTGGAAGACCGGGTCGACCTTCGCCGCCCGGTACTCCGCCTCCAGCTCGTCGAGCGCCCGGACCAGGGCCTCGGGCACGAACCGGCCGCCGTAGCGACCGAAGTGCCCGGCGAGGTCCGGCAGCGCCGGAGCGCTCATCGCACGGGCCGCGGCGTCGCGGGGTGGTTGCCCGCGTTGACCAGCTCGGCGACCGCGTCACGCGGGCTCTTCTGCGTCACCAGCCCCTCGCCGACCAGGACCGCGTCCGCGCCGGCCGACGCGTACCGGATCAGGTCGTGCGGCCCGCGCACGCCCGACTCGGCGATCTTCACGACGTTGTTCGGCAGGCCGGGCGCGATCCGCTCGAAGACGGACCGGTCCACCTCGAGGGTGCGCAGGTCGCGGGCGTTGACGCCGATGACCTGGGCCCCGGCGTCCAGGGCCCGGTCGGCCTCCTCCTCGTTGTGCACCTCGACGAGCGCCGTCATGCCCAGCGACTCGATGCGCTCCAGCAGCCCGGTGAGCACGTTCTGCTCCAGCGCCGCCACGATGAGCAGGACGAGGTCGGCGCCGTGCGCCCGTGCCTCGTGCACCTGATAGCTGGAGACCACGAAGTCCTTGCGCAGCACCGGCACGCTGACCGCGGCGCGCACCGCGGCCAGGTCGGCCAGCGATCCGCCGAACCAGCGACCCTCGGTGAGCACGCTGATGCACCGCGCGCCACCCGCCGCATACTCGCCCGCCAGCTCCGCCGGGTCGGGAATATCGGCCAGGGCGCCCTTCGACGGCGACGACCGCTTGACCTCCGCGATCACCGCCACGCCGGGCTTACGCAGGGCCGCGTACGCGTCGATCGCCGGCGGCGCCGCCGCGGCGAGGTCGCGCACCTGCTCCAGCGAGAGCTGCTGCTGGCGGGCCGCGACGTCCTCGCGCACCCCCGCCAAGATCTCCTCGAGCACGTTCTGCCGTCCCGCACCACGCTCGGCGGGTCCGCCACCGCCGGCTTCCGCCTGATCGGATGTCACCTAATGACTCCCCTCTCCGGGTGTCCTCGGCCCGATGCTAGGTGGCCGCCGACTTGTCCAGCCCCCCGGGGTATGGCGCGCCTCACGGGATGGGCTCCTGCATAATGCGCAGCCTGGTGGCGCACTGTATCTCCTGTCACATCCTCCTCGCAGGCCGCAGGCGTCTACCTGCGGCCCCCCGGATGATCGGCCGATGCCCCATCATGGTGACGGTGGCGTCACTAGTCGGAAATACGACTCCGGCATCATCGGATTCGGGCAGACTGGTCGGCGGCGTAAGCAACGCCGACCCCGGCACGAGTCTCGTGAGGTTGACCATGGCTACTGCAGAGGTTGGTTTCGTCACCGTCTCCCGGGTCGTCATCGCGGCGGCCGCCGACCTGATCACCGGGGTCGAGCGCCGGGTGGTGGGCGACGACAACGTGCGCACCGCCCAGGGCAACGCGTGGGCCGCGATCTGCGCCGACCGGGCCCGCGCCCAGGCCCGCGCCGACATGGACGTGATGGTCGCGGCCCTGGCCGCCCGGCCCCGCGCCCGGCGGGCCCGGCGTGGCCGTCAGCGCGCGGTCGGATCGTCGCCGCGGTCGAGCGCGTCCCAGGCCGCCCTGGTGTCCACCCGCTGATCCACGTCGGCGTCCCGATCCCCGTCGGGGGCCGTCGGCACGCCGCCCCGGCGCTCGTAGCGAGCGCCCATGGCCGGCCACTCGTGGCCGAAACGGGCCGCCGCCAGGCCGCCGAGCACGATCAACAACCCGCCCAGGACGCAGACCACCGGACCCAGGGTGGCCCCGGCCCCGGCCGCGCCCACCTGCAGCCCGGCCCGGCCGGCGACCGCCCCGGCCGCAACCCCGAGGCCGACCAGGGCCAGCAGCCCGCCGAGCAGCCGGCGGGCCACACCGCGGGTCGCCAGCAGCGCCCCCGCCCCGGCCAGGGCGACCAGCGCCAGGCCGAGCACCCAGGGCTCGAGATCCGCGCCGGTCCGGACGTCCCGCAGCGACGACAGGCCCGGCCGCGCCGTAACGATCTCCGACCAGGTCCGGGTCACGCCATAGGCCGCCAGTCCGGCGCCCGCGGCGCAGCAGAGCACCGTGTACGCCAGCCGTCGCCCGGGGGTCATCAGCGGGCCGCGCGCAACGTCTCGGCGGCGGCGATCGCCGCCAGCACGGCCGCGGCCTTGTTGCGGGTCTCCTGCTCCTCGGCCGCCGGGTCCGAGTCAGCCACGATCCCGGCGCCGGCACCCACGTACGCCTTCCCGCTGTGCATCAACGCCGTGCGGATCGCGATCGCCATGTCCATGTCGCCGGCGAAGCCGAAGTAGCCGACCGTGCCTCCGTACAGGCCGCGGCGGGTCGGTTCGAGGCTCTCGATGATCTCCATGGCCCGCACCTTGGGCGCGCCCGACAGCGTCCCGGCCGGGAACGTCGCGGCCAGCGCGTCGAAGGCGGTACGGTCGGCGCGCAGCTCACCGACGACGGTGGAGACGATGTGCATGACGTGGCTGTACCGCTCGATCCGGGCGAAGTCCGGCACCTCGACCGTGCCCGCCCGGCACACCCGGCCCAGGTCGTTGCGGCCCAGGTCGACGAGCATGACGTGCTCGGAGCGCTCCTTCGGGTCGGCGAGCAACTCCGCGGCGAGCGCGTTGTCCTGCTCGGGCGTGGCGCCGCGCCAGCGGGTGCCGGCGATCGGATGCAGCAGCGCCCGACGGACCCCGCCCTCCTCGGCGCTGACCTTGAGATGCGCCTCCGGCGACGAGCCCACGATGTCAAAATCGTCGAAGCGCAGCAGATACATGTACGGGCTCGGGTTCGTCGCCCGCAACACCCGGTAGACGTCGAGCGGGTCGGCGTCGGTGGCGCGCTCGAAGCGCTGCGCGACGACGATCTGAAAGCACTCGCCGGCCCGGATGGCCTCCTTGGCCGTCTCGACCGCCCGCTGATAGTCGCCCGGCGCGGTGCGGCTGACCACCGCACCGGGCGCCACCCGCTCGACCGTGGAGATCATCGGCGGGGTGGGCCGCGACAACGCGGTGGTCATCGCGTCGAGCCGGCCGACCGCCTGGTGATAGGCCGCGCGGGCGGCGGGGGCCGCGGCATCCGCGTCCAGCACCGCGTTGGCCACCAGGATGGCCGAGCCGTCATAGTGATCCAGCACGACCAGGTCGGTGGCGAGCATCATGCCCAGCTCGGGCAGGGGCACGTCGTCGATGGCGGTGGCCGGCAACCGCTCGAAGCGGCGAACCAGGTCGTAGCTGAGATAGCCGACCATGCCCCCGGTCAGCGGCGGCAGGTCGTCGCCCGTACCGGGCTCCTCTGGCGCGGCCAGGGCCGCGACGGTCTCCCGCAGCGCGACCACCGGATCACCCCGCAGGGGTACGCCGGCAGGCGGGTTGCCGAGCCAGGCAGCCTCGCCGTCGCGTTCGACCAGGGTCGCGGCGCTGCGCACGCCGATGAACGAATACCGCGACCAGGCGGCGGAGCCGGCGCCCTGCTCGGCGGACTCGAGCAGAAAGGTGCCCGGGCCGCCGGCCAGTTTGCGGTAGACACCGATCGGGGTCTCCCCGTCGGCCAGCAGCCGGCGCACGACAGGCACCACCCGGCGCCGGGCCGCCTGCGCGACGAAGCCGTCCTCGTCCGGGGTCACCGAGCCGGTGGTCATGCGCCCGCACCCTTCGTGGTTCCCGACACGGCCGGCAGGTCGCCTCCACCCGGCGTGGCCGGCAGGTCGCCCTCACCCGGTGCAACCGGCAGGTCGCCTTCACTCGGCGTGGCCGGTAGGCCGCCTTCACCCGGCGTGGCCGGTAGGTCGTCGAAGAAGCAGGTGTGTGCGCCGGTGTGGCAGGCCGCGCCGATCTGCTCGACCGTGACCAGCAGCGCGTCACCGTCGCAGTCCAGCGCCACCGACCGCACGTACTGGTGATGGCCCGAGGTGGCGCCCTTGACCCAATATTCCCGGCGGCTGCGCGACCAGTAGGTGGCCCGGCCGGTGGTCAGCGTGCGGTGCAGCGCCTCGTCGTCCATCCAGGCGAGCATCAGCACGTCGCCGGTGCCGGCCTCCTGGACGATCGCGGCCACCAGGCCGTCCGAGGTGCGGCGCAGCCGGTCGGCGATCGCCGGATCCAGCGCGGAGACAGGTCCGTTCACAAGGTCAGTCGCGGGCACAGTGTCACATTCTCCCGCACCGGGTGACAGCGCCCACGAGGCCGTACCGGTAGCCCACGATCCGGTCACGGACCCGCACCGGGGGTGTGACCGGACGGCCGGGGACGGTACCGTCGTCCTGCGTCGCGCCTACCAGGTGCCGCGCCCGCCGTCCGACCGGCCCGCCCCGCGGATGGCGCCGCCACTGGAACGGGAGTCTTGAACCGATGGAGCCGACCTCCGAGCCCGAGAACACCCGGCAGTCGCGTGGCCTCGCCCGCTTCTGGCCGGTGCACGGGATACCCACGCCGGCTCCACGGCAGTCCGATGAGGATCCGGACGCGTCGCAGGCCACCGCCGCCGGCGCCGCGGCGCACGCGTCCGACCAGCCAGCCGGCGCCGCCGGCCCGACCGGGGAGCACCCGCAGGTGAGCGATCAGCAGTCCCATCCGCACGATGACCAGCAGGACCCCGACGAACAGTCGCCGAACCCGTTCGCGCCCCGACCACACCCGGCGCTGACCAGCGACACCCAGATGGTGGCCCTCGGCTCGCGGCGCCCGGCGGACGCGCTGCTGGGCGGCAACGGCGCCCGCTGGACCAACCAGGGCGGTTTCCCCCAGGTGGAGACCAACGGGCACCGCAACGGCGACGCCGGGCCCCGGCACGGCGGCACACCGGTCGCCAACGGGCAACTGCCCGGCTCACGCTCGCCCTTCGCCCCGGGCGGCGACAACCCGCCCCCGCCGCCTTTCGCCCAGCCCGGCGACGACGCGGCGCGTTCCGCCTTCATCCCGACCGGCAACGAGGAATCGGCCCGGTCTGCGTTCATCCCGAACGGCAACGAGGAATCACCGCGGTCCGCATTCATCCCGACCGACGACGCCGCCCCGGGCGCCCGCCCGCCGTTCACTCCCGCCGGCAACGACGGGCAGCCCGGTTCACGCCCGCCGTTCGCGCCCACCGGTAACGACGGGCCGCCCGGTTCACGCCCGCCGTTCGCGCCCACCGGTAACGACGGGCCGCCCGGTTCACGGTCACCGTTCGCGCCCGCCGGCAATGACGGGCAGCCCGGTTCACGGTCGCCGTTCGCCCCGGCCGAGGACGACGGTCCGGCCGGTCCCGCATTCGCGCCCTCGCCGTTCGCGCCGCAGTCCTCCGGCTCCGCGCCGGTGACCAGCGCCGGCGCCGGGCAGCCGGCCGCGCCCGCCGTGCCCCCGCAGCAGGCGGCGCGCCCGCAGCAGCCCGCGCGCCCGGTCAGCGCCACCCCCACCCCGTCCGCGGCCGGATCCGCCCAGGTGTCCGCAGCCGGATCCGCCCAGGTGCCGATGCCGATGCCCGGCCGGCCGGTGAGCACGCCGCCGGCCCCCGCGCCGGCGGCCGTTCCGCACGTGCTGAAGGCCGACCCGTCCGCGCCGACCCGGCTCGAGCCGACCGGCTGGGCCACGGCCGGCCCGCGGGCAGGCGCGTCGGGCAGCGCCGCCGTGCCGGTCAGCGCGCCGGCCCCCGGGCGACGCAGCCGCGACGACGAGGCCGCCGAGCAGGCGGCGCTCACTCCCCGGCGGTCGGCCGCGGCCGATGACCGACAGCCGGTTGGCCTGAACGACCGACGGCCAGCCGGGGCCGATGACCGACAGCCGGTTGGCCTAGACGACCGACGGCCAGCCGGGGCGGACGACCGACAGCCAGTTGGCCTGGACAACCGACGGCCAGCCGGGGCGGACGACCGACAGCCAGTTGGCCTGGACAACCGACGGCCAGCCGGCGCGGTCGACCGGCTCTCGGCTGGCGTGGACGACCGGCTCTCGGCCGGTGCGGACGAGGCCGCCCTCGACCGGCGGCCAGGCCGGGCCGAGACCGCCGAGACGCCGCTGCGCCCGGGCGACGTGAACGACATCTCGATCACCTTCTGGGCGGAATCGGCCAGCGAGCAGTTCCGCGCCGAGTGGCACGAGGTCAAGGCGCAGTTCGTCGACGACCCGGTGGCCGCCCTGACCCGGGCCCACGACCTGCTCACCGAGGCCGTACACGAACTCACCGAGTCGATGCTGGCCGAACGCGACGACCTGGACCCGCTACAGGCCGGGGCGAAGCCGGACACCGAGAGCATGCGCATGGCGATGCGCGGCTACCGCGAGTTCCTGGACCGCATCCTGGCCCTGTAGTCGGTGCTCCACCCTCGAATGCCCGGACCGGTAAACGCGGTCCGGGCATTTTGGGCAGAGCCTCCGGGCGTCCGGCCCACGCGGAAGACCGGGAGTCCGCACGGTCCGCCGCCACTCCAGCCACCTGAGCCCGGTCTCGCCCAGCGTCAGGCCGATGTTGTGTCGTAGCGGTGCGGAGAAAGTCTTGTTCAGGAGTGACCAGCCGCCGTTCGGCAACACCCATTCGAGTGACGGGGCATCCACCCGACCTCGGGCGCCGAGGAAATGTTCTGCATGACCGGCCTCGCTCGGCCGATCACCCGGGCCACAGCTGGATCTTGTGGCGGCGTGGTTCCTCGACTTTCGCCACTTTCTGGATCGCTTGCCCCGTAGGGCATCCACCATCCGCCCAGCTCACCCCGCATATCGGGCACGGCGCCGAGAATATTGCGACTTGGCGCTGACCAGGCGATACGCAAGATCTACTTTCGAGTCGGGCCTGACCTGCGGCTGCGCCGACGCAAAATGGCGAAAGTCGAATGGTCCGCCCCGCTCCGCACCTCGGCTCCGCACCTCGGCTCCGCACCTCGGCTCCGCACCTCGGCTCCGCACCTCGGCTCCGCACCTCGGCTCCGCACCTCGGCTCCGCACCTCGGCTCCGCACCCGCCCGCGCCAGACTCGCCCCGCGGGGCGGCAACCCCCGCAAAGGATCTTGCAGCGGTCGCGCGGCGACACGCCACCCAACCGGCCTCGGCGACTCGCCGGAATCAACCTCCCGCCAGTTCCACCCTTACCCGCTCCGGCGGCAGTCCAGCTGATGGACCCCGATCCCGCCCACCGGGCACCGCCACCACATCCTGGGCATCTCGTCCCACATCCCGGACCAGAACCTCACATAATATCCCATATCGCCGCCGGACTCCGCGACCTTGATACGCGCGGGTGCCGAGCAGACCGCTGCGCACCAAGGTCCAACGTCCGCGGTTGCTGCCGCACCACCAGCAGCTCCAGCCCTCGCCCCAGACCCTCGCCCCAGACCCTCGCTCTCACCCCTCACCCTCGCCCTCACCCCGCCCCTCGCCCCCACCCTCGCCCTC
>Ga0307515_10002317_pt1 | contig 41570 bp, 11 predicted proteins | sample 17_EM_MG_FD_194513 | JGI IMG/M metagenome (GOLD analysis project Ga0307515, IMG submission 194513) | Populus trichocarpa ectomycorrhiza microbial communities from riparian zone in the Pacific Northwest, United States - 17_EM | ecosystem: Host-associated > Plants > Roots > Unclassified | place... | reverse complement strand
CACCATATTTTCAATTCACAATTAAATACATAATCAATAAAACAAATCGAACAAAAAAAAAAATGCTTCCTACAATCCTAAAAATCCCACCAAAAATTTTTCCATCTCAGTCCACTTCTAGTTAAGAACATACATAATATTACAAATTAAAACCTCTCCGGTGGTAGAAAAGATGCTAAAGACATCATTCTCACCCATCCATGGCTGCAAATCCCTGGTCCACAGCGACTTGATGTCGTCTCCACCTACAACACCTACGGTGACTGAACCATACTGAGACGTCGAAGGAGGAACAAGTGGCGGAGTCCAGCCAGCAGGAGGAATTATGGGTCGCGATTGCTGTTACTGATGCATCAACCATTGTTATAGAAGTAAATAAAAAATGTATCTAACTATAAAATACTTCTCATAAAAGATTGGTCCTCCTCCACTCAAGGTGGATCATCCTTGTGGCCTCCATTTTAATTTCAAAGTTTCTTTTACTTTTTGTGTACAGAGTTGGCGTTGACCTATCACCGGTGAATTTGGACCGATCCTCTAAGAGTTTGTGGATAGACTTGGTTTCAGATAAAACCAATGTCCATGTTTTGTTTTTTGGATGCTTTAAGGGGATAGACTTGTGGTTTTGGAGCAGGATCCGAGGCCAATTCTTATTTCTTTTAGAATTTATTAGCTATTTAAATTGTAATTTGTGAATAATTTTTTTTAATATAAAAAAATGAATATAATGTTATTTTTTATATAAAAAAATCTCAATTATAAATTTAAAAGTTATGCATGCATGTAATTAAAAAAAATATTGAGAATTAGTTGTGCAACTAAAATAAAATATAAAGCTAGATTTCTAACCAACTAAAGTTAATTAGTCAAACATGTTATCAAAGTTAAGAACTCAATCAAATTTAACACTTTTTTTACAATTTTTTATTTAACTATATAATAAGAAAAACAAACTCTTGCAAAATTGAGAACAAATTACATATTGAGGGTTTTGTTGAGATTGTGATAGCCCTATAAATATCATACCGAAACAAATTATGTTGTCAAATTAAAAATCAATAAAATATTAAAAGATAAAATTGAAAAATCAAGTAAGAAAAATCAATAAAGATCCAATTATAAAGGATCAAATTGAAACAAAAACCCAATAAAAAATAGAAAAAAGACCCATGTGCACAAGTCTAGGGCAGTCCACTCGCTTGGGCCTGTATATTTTGTTTTGTTATGGGGCCGATGACCCGTCGTCTGCCACTAATTTTTGACAAAAAATAGTAGGCAATGCGTTGCTTACTTTATCCAAATTCTCGCAACCTCTGGTAACCAGAAAGTCAGAGCATGAGTGTTTTACACCCAAACAATCTATTTTCAAGTGTTTTTTGCAAAGTTTTTAAACCCAGCCCGGTCCAAGGCCCGGGTTTCGAGTTTTGACCCGGTCACCGGTCGCCCGTGTCAATTTGTTTTTTTTTTTAAATCAAGATACCAACGTTGATCAAGATATTTAATATTGCAACACGAGTTATTTACTTGATTGTGTTTGATGAATTTGTTTATGAAAATTAATTTATAATAGAGATTGACACATATATAAAATTTATTGAATAAAATAAAAGGAAAAAATATTATACAAGGTTGAACATATTAAAAATAAATATTTAATCTATATAAAATATACAAAATAATTACAGATTAATCATACTAACCTATGAAAAAAATTAAACATACCCAATATAATTTAAAAGTAATCGTTATTCAACAAAGGCTAAAAAACCCAAAAACAAAATCATAAATAAGGGATATTAATTAAAAAATAAATTTAAAATTATTATTTTCAAAAAATAAAAAAACCATTAATATAAAAAAATAAAAATCTTGAAAAAAAACAATGAAGTCAAGTGATGTGAGGCCTAGTGCCTGACTCTATAAAGAAAAGGCCTACGCGTACAGGTTTTTAATTTTTTTTTACAGTTAATGGAGCGGACGACGCAAGTTACTTAGAAAAAAAAACGACGCGTCATTTGAAAATCCTAGAATCTAGCCGCAGGTGTGGCCAGAAAAAAAAGATTTTTTTTACCTAAAAAACTTATTTTCAACCAATTTTTGACCAAAAAACCTAGGAATACCTTAGGAACCTTATTAAACCAATTTATGCCTTTAAAAAAAACACAAGAAAAGGCACAAAACCCGAAATAAAAAATCTTCCCGAGCTCAGATATGTTTTTTTAAATCTTTTAAGGTTAAAAAAAGAAACACTTAATCTTAACACCCCTTATCATATGGAATCTTTTGGTGGTCAAAATCTTCCCCAACGACAATTTTTTTTTCTAAGCTGGAATATGACAATCTCCTCTCTCTTATCCACTCAAAATAAAAAGAAAATAAAGTTTGGTACTAAAAAAAATATATTTTTTTAAATTATAGGACCGAGTAACCAAATAACTTAAAAAAATACAGGACTAAAATGAACATTTCAAAAAAATTACAAACGTGCCACTTATTGTACTTGTTTTTGTCACTTTAGACCTCTGTCTTTTAATTCAACCATCACCACTAAAAAAATATGCAATTTAGCTCTAATTTGAGCTAAAAAAGGATAAAGTTTTTCTTTGATCATAAAATTTTATTTTTGACTTTTTGATATTTTGCTACTTAAAAGTCATTCTCAAAACTCTCATTCTCTCTCACCACCAAACCACTAAAGCTTCATATGTTTGAAATTTTAACACTCATATGACTTGCCTCCCACACCTCTCTTTGCTTGCATCCTTCCCTCCATCTCTTTCACCTGAATCCATCCACCATGGGACTAGGCACTAGCTACCTATCACTGTCAATCTTCACTGGTCAACTCGCAAAATGGAAAAACACCACCAAACCACCGTCCTCCGTCCTTTCCTCTACCTTCTCTTGTCCGTATAAATATATTCCTTACGAGAGCATGACTCCATCGATGAGTTGCAAAGCCCCTTTCTACTAGAGTTGGCAAAAGCTTGACTTTATGGGGAGAGCCAGTAACTCACTCCACTCTGTCCTCTGCTCCTTCATTTCTCTCACTTCTCTAGAATCTGGAAAATTATAGAGGATGCTGGAACATGTATAAGAATATGATAATCTTTTTTTTTAAAAAAAATTGGCTAAATTTATTATTTATTAATTTACATTAACATTAATCAACAAAAAAACTAAAGGAATAAACATTTCAGTGTGTTGTTCATGTAGACACTCTCACAATCACTTTTCACATGGCAATTTTTAGATTTGTTTTGTTTTGGTCAGAAGTTAATATTTTTTTCCTAGAATTTTTTCTTCTCTTCGGATTACAAGGTGTCGGGGATTGTTCCAGAATTAAATGATTGGTTGATTTTACATAATTGAATTCTAATTGTTGTAAAAGCCAAAATTAAAACAACAAGGATCATAATTGACTTCGACAAAAATTAACAGCCTTTTTCCATGTATTTTGTTCAAGAGACGCATAAAAATACACTTTAGTCCCTCAATTTTTATTTTTTAAATATTTATCCCTTTCATCTTTGAATTTTTTGTTGCGATCCTAAATTGCATTTTATTACATTTTAGTTCTTGTATCTTCAAAGAGAAAAGAGAAAATTATTGATAAATTTTAAGAGAGAGAAAGCTCTCAAGCATACGGATTGTGACTATAAATAACTTTGATTTGGGTGTATATAAATTTGGTTTTAAAAGAGGAACGCAATGGATGTGGTTTCCACTTTCAATAATGGTGAAAAAAATTGTTTAAAGCCCAAAAAATATTTTGATTTGATTTGATTTCATATTTTCAAGTCATATTAGAATGTATTTTGCTTTTAAAAACATGATTTTAGATGTTGTTGGAAAGTTTTCTTCATGTGTTTTTTAAATATTTATTTTAATTGCTTTTAGTTTTTACACAATAAACAACATAGCTAAAAAAAGAAATATTTTTTTTAAAATATACATTAATAGGAAAAGGAGGATTTATATTAAAAAAATCAATATTTTTCTATAAAATTAAAATTATTACTGTTCTTATGAAAATTCATTTTTACTTTCATATAATTAAATAAAATTGAAGAACACTCTACAACACAAGATCAAATATCTTTATATACATTTATCTTTTATTTTCTTGCTCTAGTCTTTAGTTATCATTAACATCTATTTTTATAATTTATTGATTTATATAATTTTAAATTTATTTTTTTAAATACACACATCAAATTTCTAATTCTCAATTAAATTTCTTCATGATACTAGAAAATGTGTTCACAAGGCTACATATTGTTTTTTTATGTGTTATAAATTAATTTGAAATCTTATTTACAGAGTAGCATGGATACTGAGCTTGTATGATTTGGACACCCTGAACACGAAGGAGATTACATACTCCTGCATGCAAATTGACTATTTTTTCTATAAAATTTTGGTATTTGTAGCACATACGTAAATTCCTAATAAATATCCAACCAGAGACACATGATTGCATGATTATTAATAGAAAAACAACGTAATTGATTAAAATTAAATTAATACATTCAATTGTGAAATACCAAATAAACCAAACATTTGATAAACACAATAAACCCAGTAACAAAACCTAATAAACTTTGGAAAAACACTGCAATTGGAACAATGTAATAACGGTTTTGTATTTTCCGTAAAAAAATATTGAACTGGCTATTAAGGGTAATGAGGTATTTTTAAAAGGTTAAATAGTCATTACCATATTGATCATGGATAAATATATTGTTTTGCATTTTTAAAACACAATGAAAAGACTAAAATACCACTAAAAACAAGAATTTTAAAATTAGAAAAATAGCATCCAAGAGTTTTTTTGTATTTTCCTACTGTTTTTTCCATAGTTATTAAACCCGGCCAAGGGGCCGGGTCTTGGGTTTCATGGGTTAACTCGGGAAAGTTAAAAAAAAAAATTAATATTTCATATGAAAAAATCCATGTAAATATAGATTATACATAATATGAAGTTTAAAAAAATATTTTAAAAAGTTTTTTTATCCCACATTAAAAAGATATTATGTTAAGCTTTTAAGTTGAAGTATTTAAACTAAAAAAGTTTTTTATCCCACATTGAAAAAACATAACTTTTTCCTTGGGAACATAGAGTATATATACTAATAGGTTTGAATCTCACATTGAAAAACCATTACTTTTTTCATGGCAACATAGAGTATATATATGAAAGGGTTTCAAATCTCACATTGAAAAGATACTATGTTATCCTTTTAAGTTGAAGTATTTAAACCAAAAGGTTTTTTTATCCCACATTGAAAAAACATTATTTTTTTCTTGGGAACATAGAGTATATATACGAAAGGGCTTCAAATCTCATATTGAAAAGATATTATGTTATCCTTTTAAGTTGAAGTATTTAAACCAAAAATTTTTTTATCCCACATTGAAAAAACATGATTTTTTTCTTGGGAACATAGAGTATATATACTAATGGCTTTAAAATCCCACATTTGAAAAAAAAAACCTAGGTCTCGTCCGGGTTCACCTGGGTTGACCCGCCGGGTCGCCCGGGTTTGGCCGGGTTGTTGTCACAACCGGTCTTTTATTAAACCCTGACCGGTCTAGCCACCAGGTCCTGGGCTGGCCGGGTTTAATAACAACGGTTTTTTCATTATAAACAAGTTGGTTAAGGGTAAATTTGGTACTTGAATAAATATAAAATATAATTAAAAAGATAAAAGTGGTTGGCACATGCAACACACGTGCTAATGTGTGGGAGGCGCCGACACCCTTCAGACGGCTTCTCTTGGTAGCCAAAAATCCCCTTTCCCTGTGTTGTGGAATCATTACACCGAGATCTTCTTGGTGAGGTGACACATGGCAATGTTGGAGTGGTGGTGCGAAGCCAATGCCTTTTTTTATCTTCTCCTCCCCTCGAACATTGCACCGGCCATGCAAAATTTTAGAGTTGTCATCTTATTAATTGAGACTTCAACTTCGGTCCTTGTTCTTTTGATTTATAATTTTTTGTTCTTGGTTCTTTTATAAAGTTTTGATTTGTATTTTATTTCATCATTCAATCCCAATTTGTGATATGCTATTTTTTTTCAATTAGATATTCATTTTTTTTTTTGTCTTTTTTGTTTTGGGATCTTTTTGTTAAATTGATTTGTCTTTTTAATTTCACCATTCAATATAAAATTTGTAGTTGTCCTCTAATTTATTCTTATTTCAATTTTGATCCTCATTCTTTTAATTTTTATTTTTAGTTTTGGATCCTTTTATGCAATTAATTTTTTTTTCTTCTAATTTTATTATTCAACGTTTGATTGTTTGAGAATTGGACTTCGTAATTTTTATAAATAAGATGTTTTTAGTCTAATGACTTGAGTCACACGTTTGAAAAGTTAACGTATGTTGACATCTTTTTTTTGTTTTTGTTTTTGTTTTTATTTATTTTATTTTTTGATTTCATCATTTGATATTGGTTTTTTTTTTAAATAGGCTTTGTGATTTTCTTCATTTTCTTTTCTATTGGTTTTTCCTGATTTCATGATATAGATCGCGGTTTGAAGGATTAACCTGGATTGACTTGACTATTTTTATGAGATTGTTTTTTAAAGTAATTTTAATCTTTTTTCAAACATCTTTCTGTATGAAAAAAATCTAGCTAGACGACTTAGCCTGGGTCCATGTCTAGTAAACTTCTAAGAGATCTGAACTTCAAAATTTTTTCATTGTAATAAATATATAATATTAAAATGAATTGTAAATCATTATGCAGCTTTACTGTTCACATAAAAAATGAAATTCTTTTTTGTTTTTAATTCAACCCCTCATTTTTTTCCCATGTCTCCCCATTTTATTATTTCAATTTTGTACTTTTTTTCTTCTCAATTTCAGCCTTATACTCTTCTTTCAAACAATCATCCAAGTTGTTTTTAGATCGACTAAGTTAATTAGATCATGTCAGGATAACTCCTATATAATTTAATTTAAACCTAGGCTAATCAAGGAGTCGGGTTGATAATTTTTTTTTCTAGTAAATTTCATGCTCATATTTTTATTATTGGTTGGCTATGTTGTTTTTGGACAAACCAAGTCAATTGAATTGTGTTAGGGTGGTTCTCACACGAATAATTTTAAACATTGAAAAGATAAGAAGTTGAGTTGATAGTTTTTTATGTCAGTTTTATCATGAAATTTTTTTACCAGTCAATTGAGATATTTTTGGACTAGTTAAGTTGATTGAATCACACCAAAATAACTTTGGTATGATTTAATGTTAAACTCAAGTTAATTAAAAAGTAAGATAAAAAGGTTTTCAGTTCAATGTTAAACTCAAGCTTCAGATAGCAATATGACTAATATCCATGCCTTTGTTTGTAGGATGCATCAAGGAGATAGGCTTGGTAGACGTGGGATAAGATTCATTAAAGGAAGGGGCAATATTTGCTACTTCTTTTAGATTTTGCTAGCAAATTGAAGTAACTAAGTCCAAAAAAAGCTTATTTCCAAATATGACTATGCAAACATGGATAATGGGGTAAAGGACACCTTCTTTCTACCATAAATATCAACCTCGTAACATTGGTGCAAGGATCTTCTTCGAGGTCTTTGAACCTAAAATGCCATTCATTTGAGCCAAGCTAGCAGTAGCAGTGAGAGGGAATAGGCTACTGTTTTTCATGGTTAGAACACCGAGAAAGTATTTGGTATGATGGACATGATAATCTTTTTATGAAATTGTTTTTTTCCCTTATGTTTTTTTTTCACTCGTGACAATTGTAAAAACAAAAATTAAAAAACCCCTCTCCCCTTCCCTCTCACTTGAATTCATTCCCGGTGGGACCAAACACTACCTACCACAAACAACCTTCGTTTGGTCAGCTTCTTATACTCAAAATCAAAAAACATCACCTCACAGCTGTCGTTTCCTCTCCCTTCTCTCTGCTTTTTTTGCTCATCTACATTTCCTTTACGTTAACATGACTCTCTGAGTTGCAATGGCCTACATACGCTTGTTTTCACTCTCGGGTGTACCTCATATGTAATCCCATCTTTATTATCAATTAATGGAGTTTTTTATAATTAGCCGTCAGTTATTTATATTTTTCATTAAGATGGGTTGTTTGAGCCTTTACTCTTTAGTCTAATATCATCGTGAACTCCAAAGTTTGAGTGTTTAGAATTGATTGCGAGCATCCAATGGTCGAAACAATATGAGTTGTTCGTAAGTTCTCAGCTATAGTGTTAGAAATTTCGTACACCCGATTTCTATTAGGTCAACTAGATAATCCTGCCTTCAACTACAAATTCGGATCGAGATCTGAATGGGTCAAAGGATCATCCTTCTATTTCTCCTTCAACCAGCTGTTATATGTATTTTGAAAAGAAAAAAAAATAAATTCATCAAATTCAAGGAAATAATAACTTAAGAAAAAAATAATTGAAAACCAATATACCATAAAGTGCTGAGCTCGGCTATCCATGACTTTTTGCATCCCTTTTTTGGCGGTCATCACTCTATACATGCGTTTTAACAAAAAGCTTCATCGGGTTTAGCTCGTGTCCAAGAACCATAGCCTACATGATAAAAATAGTCTGTTAAATATATTTCTAAAAAAACAACTAATAAAAAAATGATAGTGATAAAAAAAATCCTACCATTCACTTCATATACGAAACAAACAGAATAGAGCTGTCATTGAGCGTGGTAATAGAACCATGAACACGCCAGTTCTAATTTTCTGCACTGGACTGTGATCGTCGCGTGAAATGAGTCGATGTCATGCGTTGAATGTATTCTGTCCATGTAGCCTCTAAGATATACGACGGTCTAAAATCCTTTCAAACTGCCATATCATTTCAACCTAGAAACTCTCTTTTTTTTCGCATATTTTTTAGCTTTTTTTTTCACTACATACAAAAAATCATGCAACCTATATAGTACAAATTAATTATCTATTATTAAATGAAAAATAAAATTTTAATATTTGGAATAAAAAATTTATCCTAAATTCGATCTTATCTAATTGCAGCGTGATTCTTCCAAGGTCTCCTCGTAACATTATTATCAGCTCTCTACCATTTGAATTTTCCCTTGAAGTAAAAATTTATAAAAGGAAAATTTCAATAATTTCAATAAACTAACCAAATTAACATAAAAAATATTAAGTTAAAACTAATCTTTAACCTTGAAAATCATGCATCGACCTGCGATTTTCATTTAGAATGTTTGAAAACTTGGCTTAATTGAAACAATGAGATTTCCATCGACGATTTAAAGGTCGATGTTATTGTTCTCGCAGCTTCAATATTTGTAGACCTGAAATTGCATTCGTTAAATGAAATTATTTTTTAAAACATTATTAAACATGTCGTTCTAAAAGCAAAACAAACTTACATTGAAAGGTCATCCTTCCACTGGACCTCGTACTTGCGGATAAATGAATCCCACTATGAAGTCCCCCTTCGACATTTCGGCATCTCACTCAAAGAGCTCGCGTCGTGAGTCGATGCTTATGCCTTAAGTGTTTGTTCTTGGTTGGCATCTAATGACTCGTGGTCATCAACATCGCTGCTAGAAGAACTAGCAGTGATCTTGTCCTCACAATGTGCAATAAACTTTCTCCTAGGCATTTACACGAATTAACAGATAAAAAAATAAATGATTCCTATTTAAAAAAATAATTCGATAACACCTCCCATATATAGGAGACTACCCAAAATTTTTAAACCTGCAAATGCACAATATATGTGCCACAAACCAGATGGTTTTATTCAATTTCTTCTAACAATTTAGCATAATTAAATTTCGTAAAAAAATTTCATTTACACACACACACACACACCAAAGATAGATGTAAACAAAGATAAAACAAAGACAAAACAAGTACGTGGCGTTGTTACACCTAAGAATGATCTTAAGATCTGGTCACAGATTTCCAGCTGATATACTTGATTTTAAAATAAAATACAAAACTATAAATAAATTTCTAATGTGAATGAAGAGGTAAGTCTAGAAATGACAGGATCTTCTAGCAAATACAAAGCATACTTAATTTTGTAGAAATATAAATACAGAATAATGAGTATAATTTAAATATATATAGAAATGAGATTTAAAGAAATCTTACTTAAATTTGTATAGAAACCAGTATAAGAGATATAAGTTATAAGGTTTGAATAAAAAAATATGGATTTGTTTAAAAGATAATAGATGGCAATATAAAAGGTTACAAGGAATTACAAAAAAAGAGTATTGATGCCTTATACAGAGAAACTCGTCTATGCAGTTTTGCCTCTAAAGCTTGAGAGAAGGCTCTTTATATTTTTAGTTATTTTATATAATTAAAATTATTTTTTTATTTCATCATTCAATATTTGATTGATTGAAAATTGGACTTCATGATTAGTTCAAATTAGGTGCTTCAGGTCTAATGACTAGGGTTACAAGTTTGAAAATTTAACTATAGTTTTTCTTTTTTAAAAAAAAGTTTTATAATTCTTTTTAATTTTTTATTTGGTTATTCCAATCTCATTATTTATATTGTAGATTTGACAAAATTTCTCTGGTTGGTTCGATTTGATTACCGTGGTTATAGATTTACCATGACTTATTTGTTTTTATCTTATTTAAACATCTAATCATTATTTTAAAAATAATAATTTAGCCATGCTTTAATTAACATATGAAAGGAAATATTTATGGTAGAAAAAAAAATACTAATAAGTGACCAGAGATACCATTAATATTTAATAATGAGATGGCCATGTTGGATCTGGCCACTGAATTCTATGTATAAGACCTAAGCCCATTTAGTAGTTTCCGGATTTGCCCATTTAAACAAGGAACATTATCATCAAGGGGGCTTCGCTGTTTTTTATTTTTTATTTTTAAAAATATTATTCTTTTTAATAGTTTAAAAAAGAAAATAAAATATCAATTCTCATGGTTGGTTTAGTGGTTGTATATGTGATAGTTTTCATTACTTGAACAAAATCTGAATTTCAATTACTATATATTTTTTTAATCTATTTTATATCTTAAAATCATTAATATTCTTATATAAATCATTACAAATTGTCATTCTATTAATCTTTTTTAATGCCACTTGAATGCTTTGCTTTTCAACCTGGTAATTAATGTATAGTTTCTACATTATAAAAGTTGGTTTTTTTTAGTGTTAATTAAATGGGAAAAGTGATTTGATATTAAAGATATGTTTTTTGGAAGAAAAAGACTTTGAACAAAAACTTTGTATAATATATTTATTATTTATTATTTTTTTTAACAATATGCAAGATTTTATTATAAGATTTATTCTTAAGATTTATATTGTATATTTTTTTCAACTATGAATAAGAAAAATCTCTAATGTCATTTAAATTCATTTCAAGGTCTTTATGTTGTTTAAAAGTATTTTTTTAATAAAAAAAATATAATCATGTACTATAATATGCATTACAATTTTTTGTAAGTTAAGTTTCTTTTATTTATATGATGTCAATATATATATTTGGATTGGATACGTCTATTGGCCTAGAATATGACGACCAAATGGTAGCCAGAAAGTCAAGGTATGAGTATTTTTTTATATTTTTTTACATTTAAAAAACATCGTAGAGACCTAAATAAACTATTACATGGCTTCAAACAACCCAAAAAATCATTCAAAAAACCAAAAATAAACCTAAATTGAAAAAAACCCTTTCCATCTCTATATCTATTCCCTTAGGCAAGGTGAAGGCTAAAAAATACCTTAGTGAAACTTCTCTTATCGAATGAAACTCGTTAAACTATAAACAATTTTTTTTTTATGGATGGAATTAATGCATACCAAGTTTTCTCAATCTTCCATCATAATCTAGAAACTCTTTCTTTTCTTTCAATCTAAGGACTAAAATATAAAGTTGTATATCAAAAATGAATTTTTTAAAAACTATAAGGACTGAAAATGTCTCCATTAGAAAGGTAGATGATCAAAGTAAATTTTTTATTTGAATTTTAAAAGCACAACTTAATTTCTTGAAGTTTTTCACTTTAGTCTTTTATCCTTGAATTTTATCCTTCTATAGTAAATTAAAAACAATTGGTTGCTAATTTTGTTTCAAAAGGATCAAATCATAGAGAAAAAACTAGATAGATGGTCTGCGCTTTGTTACGGGGCAGGCTGATTTTTTCTGTAGTGTAAAAAAAGATGCCTAAGCGTTATTATTGGATTTTAAATAAGGGGAAAAAATCATCAATCTCCTATAATAAAAATACAGAAGGATGAAATTAGAAAAAAAAATCAATGAAAACAAAGTATTAAAAAAGAAAGCACTAGCAAAACCAAGTGAAGTTGTCAAAACTGCGAGCAGAACCAAGCAGACGATCATTATTTTATAGGTGGCTCGCTCTATATTGTAGACCTATCATTTTTTTTTTATTGTAGAAAAGATATTGAGACAATGCTTTTTTTTTTTAAAAAAAAATCCTAGATTATGATAATTGAATTAAGATCCAAAAATATTAAAAAACAATAAAAAAATGGTTGAGCCAAACTTAGTGAACCTGCTACATCCATGGCTCGAGACATGATAATGTGATAACTCAATAGAAAAAAAATGTAAATAAACAAAGAATACTAATTTCTAAAAACACAATTAAAAAAATAAAATTCCTTCAAGTATTGTCTCAAATTAAATGTAAATGATGAAATCAAAAAAATTAATTTAGTAAAAAACTAAAATAAGGCCAACCATATTTTTCACTGGAAAAAAAAATCAAAATGATACAAACCTTGTAAACTCAGATTAAACTCCCAAACCTATAATCCATTAAATTCTTGACCCGGGTTCAATTCAGGAGCTCAACACCTAAAAAATTAAATGTTTGATGATGAAATCAATTAATTCAACTCAATTCAAAAACAAAATTTCTTAAGAAAATCTAAATGTAACAAATACAAAAAAGAAAAGAAAAGAAAAAACTAAAAGCAAGGCGACCAAAGTAATTTTAAAATTGACTATAAAAATCTCATATAAAGAGAATTAAAAAAATAACAGAATGGTAAAGGATAGAAAAAAGCTTTTAAAAAAGCAAAAAAACCATTGAAACCCATATTCATGTCAACTTTGTAAATCAGAGTTAATTTTTTAAACTTGTAAACCTTTAAATTCTAGACCCGGACTAAACTAAGAATCTTAATACTTGTTCAATTAAATATTGAAAGATAAAATAAAAAAAATCAATCTAAAAATCTTGAAGATAAAAAAAAAATACAATAATAAAAAAATTAGATTTGATAGGAAAAAAACAAAAAAAATATGATGAAATTTTTTTAAAAAAAAAACTTCAAAAACCAACAGAACCACATTCGATAAATCTAAGTACTCCCCTTTTCTTTTTGTCTTTTTCTTTTTGTCTTCATGCAGAGAACACATGACGAAGAATGATCCGCGTGTGCGCGGAAGGCGAGAGACGTTGACATTGAGCTGGTATGGCTGGTTCATCCAAACTTGATGGTGATGGCACACTGCATGATGGATCTTCTTCAGCTATTAGTGGAAAGACAACCCATTTGAAGGTCACGATCGTTATAAGCTTATCTCTTCTCATCGGTGGTTGTTTTCCTCAAACTCAAACTCAAACGCAGGGTGGAATTGTAAAAAAATTCAATTTTGTTTTTACCAATGCCAAAAACAATTTGACTCGTTGCGAGGAACGAATGTAGTATGAATTAATGAAAGAATAATAATAAAAAAAGCAACATGTATGTGATGGATTAAGAGTATGTTAATGCTAAAGTTGTGGTCATGTGGAAGGATAAAGAGCTAGAAAGAGATAGCTGTCATGAAATATTGAATGCAAGGGACGTGTGACTTATGGCAGTGCATGGACGGACCTCTATTTTGGAGGAGCATCTTGCGTTTCAATGGAGATTAAAAAATTTCAAAAGCAGAAGCTAAAAACAGGGCCTCTATTGAGTTTTGAACAAAACAGACCTGAAGGTGTTTTGCAACCATAAATGATAAAAGCACAGAGTCCCCATTCAATTGCAGAGCCAGACCTGCATAATCAACCTCCATATGAAACACATCACCCTGCCTAAAGCAAACAACAGGCATGCATGCATGCCTAGCACAACCAGGAACAAAAGAACACCAAATTAGAAATAAATCACGAAGGCGAGCAACCAAAGAAAATAGCAGAGCACTTACACATGGCCTAAACCTGAATCAACAAACCTAAAAAAAGAAAAGAGAGACCAGAAAGTGCTGCCAAAAAAGCATACCTGTAACACAAAGACTGCAATGACAATGTCACAAATAGAGCAACAAAGAGCATTCTAAACCGTAGAGCATAAGGCGTTTGCCACAGAGAATAAAAGACAGAGAAACAGACAACCTGACCAAAGCAGCAGCAAGAAAAAAAAAAGCACAAAAAAAATCAAAACTGGAAAAAAAGAAACCCTGGAAGGATAAGAAAGAATAACAACAACCTGAAACTTAAGCCCAAACCAATCACATTAACAGGATTCCAACCACAGCTGGACCATTGAGAAAAAGATAGAAAACAGAGATGCAAAGGCAGGGGGAAAAAAAACAGAGAAAAAGTGGAATATGAACGCTACTACATGTCTCCCAAATAGACAGTGAAAATCTAATCCATTAGTATAAAATAGCCATAATCCCATTGCACAGGAGAGGCACACCATACCAGTAAGTTGGACCTTGTCAAAATCGCAACTTGACTTATAAAATCGTATGATTTTACGAGTTAATATGTATTTAACATATAAAATGAGATTAAAAACTTGAAAACCGGTCAAATCGGTAAACTCGGACTGATTTCACGAGTTTGAAAGAAGTATAAAATTGTGCAATCTGATAATCTGTATCTTAGCATTTTCATTGTTTCAAATTTATATCTTGCAAAACTTGTGCAATATGGTAATCAAAGGCTTGATTTTGAATATAATTATTATAATTTTTTTAACGATATAAGTTATATGCGGAATTCATTTCTGTAAAATAAAAATACATATTCATTTTCACAGTTTCTTATGTAAACTATTAACATATCAATTGGCATATTCCTCTGTTTTAGCTGGCAAATATATAGAATAAAAGTTATAAATTGGGATGCTTGACTCTTGGAGTAATTAATGTTAAATGACCTATCAAAATTTAAAGGAACTCGTTTCTTGTAAATGACAAAGTAAGTGAGTCGATTTATCCAAGAAGTAGAGGAATGAATGTGAAAAAAATAAAGGTGTTTGGACTTTTCTATTGTTTATTTTACTTTTATTTTAATTGTGTTATATTGTTAATTACTATTTGACTGGAATTATTAATATATATTTAATTAAAATATTTTACTTATGATTTTATAATTTTACAATTCAAGTTTACGATATAAGTTATATTATATACGAGATGGCATGCTCGCGCGCTGTCGTGAACTTATAAAACAAATATACTTGATAGTGTTATAGTTATGAATCAGCGCTAGATAAGTAATAGAAACTAAAGGTATGATGGAGCCAATATTTCATGACGGAAAAAAAAAGTTGTGTTGGTGATCAAAAACTTAGAGACTGAACAAAATGATTTGTAGAAATCCACAGTGTTTTATGAGGAAAGATACGGTGTTTTTCCCTACATGATTTAGCTTTTCTGTTAATAAAAAGCAAAAAAAATTACAAAGCTAAATTCTCTACCAACTTAATATAAAAAAAATCGACAAAGATAATTTTGGAAGGAAAAAAACCCATGAGGAAAAATTTTGTAGCAATTGACAATGTTTTGTGATGAAAACTACAGTGCTCCCCAATAAAATCGACAAAGATAATTTTAGAAAAAATAATAAAAAAAACCATTTAGAGAAATACCGTAGCAATCCACAGTGTTTTGTGAGGAAAACTACAACGCTTTCCCCATATGATTTAGCTTTATTATAATTATAATTCTTAACCAACTCAATATTTTTTAAAAATTCGACAAAGATAATTTTAGAAAAAATCATAACAAAAATCATGTGGGAAAACACTATAGCAATTCATAGTGTTTTAAAGAAAAAAAATTACAAAGCTAAATTCTTAATCAGCTCAATATTAAAAAAATAAAATCGACAAAGACAATTTTAGAAAAAAATTTAACAAAAAAAATAGGGGAAAAAAACCATATTGAAAACATTGTAGCAATTCACAGTGTTTTGTGATGAAAGTTACAGTGCTTCCCCATATGATTTAGCCTTATTTGTAAATACTTATAATTGTAATTCTTAACCAACTCAATATTAAAAAAAATAAAATTGACAAAGATAATTTTGAAAAAATTATAAGAAAAAAAACCTTGTGGAGAGACATTGTAGCAATCCACAATGTTTTGTGAGAAAAGCTACAATGCTTTCCCAACATGATTAAGCTTTATCACAAAGTTAAATTTTAACCAGCTCAATATTAAAAAATAAAATTGACAAAGATAATTTTGGAAAAAAATATTTTAAAAAAAGAAAACATAAAAAAAGCTAGAAAAAAAACCATGTGAGGAAAAACTGTATCAATCCATAATGTTTTGTGAGGAAAGTTTTCCCCATATGATTTAGCCTTACTTGTAATTGTAATTCTTAACCAGCTCAATATTTAAAAAATAAAATTGACAAAGACAATTTTAGAAAAAAAAAAAAAACCATGTGGAAAAAAACACTGTAGCAATCCATAGTAATTTCTGAGGAAAGCTACAGTGTTTTCCCCACATATTGTAACTGTAATTCTTAATCAGCTCAGTATTAAAAAATAAAATTGAAAAAGATAATTTTGGAAAAAATCATAAAAAAACAAAAAAAATCATATGGAGAAACACTGTAGAAATCCACAATGTTTTAAAGAAAAAAAAATACAAAACTAAATTCTCAATCAGCTCAATATTAAAAAAAAAAATCGACAAATATAATTTTCAAAAATAAAAAAAACTAAAATAGAAAGACCATATGGAAAAACACCGTAGCAATCCACAGTATTTTAAAGGAAAAAAAATTAAAAGTGAAAATTTTAACCCGCTTAATATTAAAAAGGTAAAATTGACAAAGATAATTTTAAGAAAAAAAAAAGAAAGTACTGTAGGAAAAAAAAAGAAAAGTATTGTAGCAATCCACAGTAACATGTGAGGAAAACTATAATACTTTCTTCACATGTTTTAGGTTTATGTATAATGGTTTTTTTTTTCCTGAAACTATTGTTTTTAACTATATGGGATAAACGATAATAAAATCAATTTCAATTAAAAAGAAAAACAAATCCCACCAAAGTTGTAATCCGGAACAACTAAAGCTACCTTAGCAAATAGATAAACCATTTTAACCTTGTAAAAAGGTAAAATAAAAACAAATAAATTATAAAACTTAATTTTCAATTACATCAATATTAAAAAAAATAAACAAAAACAAAATTTTTAAAAATAATAACAAAAATTTAAAAAAAGTGAAAAAAAATAATACTCTGTTAGTGAAAAAAATTATAAAGCAAAATTTTTAACCAGTTCAATATTAAAAAAATAAAATTGACAAAGATAATTTAAAAAAAAAACAAAAAAAAAAGAAAAAAAAGGAAAGTATTGTAGAAAAAATAAAATAAAATAAAAAAGAAAGTAATACGTGAGTGAAAAAAAAGAAAAAGTGAGAAAAAAAAGTAATACATTGGAAAAAAAAGTGCAAAAATAAAAAAAATGAAAAAAAAACTGTAAATTACTATTATAATAATTCACAATACATTGGATGTTAATAAACTGTAAATTCTTCACACCTTTTAATTTATTACTTAATTTCATGTCGGAGCTTCATTTAATGCTCCATCGTGACCTCTCAAGCTACGGACAGTAATGGCCGAGCAAGCAACCGAAAGTGCTTTGCAATCCCTGAAGATGAGACAACCTTTCTCTCAAATGTAACAATCAGCAGCACAAGCGAGTGCCAAACCACACTGTCCTCCACTTCTCTTCTCTCAATCTTAGGTTTTTTTTAAAAAAATATAAAATGACTTAGAACTGCATTTGTTTTGCAGAAGATTCAAACGGATACTTGCAATCTAATCTAAATAATAAATAAATAAAAAAAAAACATTGGTTGATGGGTTCAAACGGATACTTGCACTCATAACTTCAAGTATGGAGTGACTTCTGTTTATTATCAGTAAAAACAATGAATAAATTAAATAGTTAATTCTTTTTTCTTGTTGACATTACAACTGCATGTGAATTGGCAACGTTTTTATTCTAAAATCAACCAAACAAACAATGGTTAGTTGAATTACCAAAATTTGAATTAATGGCATCCACAAACGTTGGTGGGTGGTTGAATTAATGGGCAGCGGATTTCAAATTTCATCTCAGTTCTTACACTCTTTCTTGATGCAGAAACACACTCGGAGTGAACTCATAATGTCAAAATTAACTAATAAATCGAGTTCAACAATTATTTTTTAATAATTTTTATTTAGTTATGATGAGAAAAATAAAGTCGCCACTATCATTCATAGAAGCGCATTGATTTTGCGCCACCACTTGAAGGCTCCCATAAACTATTTCCTTGATCATAGAGTACAAGCTTTCCATCAGCAGTCAGTTTTAAAGTATACCCTTGTGGTGCTGATTCTGTATTAGCAAACCACACAACGATTGTCTCAGGTACGTTATAGAACAAGAAGTGGTTCTCGTTATCATTGAGCAGTTTCTGAAATCCAAAGGCAAATTCTTGATTAGGAGAAAGCCATGAAGGGTTTGCAGCAAGTGAAGATAGTGATGAGCCTTTATGTAGGGTTCAGTAAAGTCGATGGAAAAAACTTTTGGTAAGAGAAGCGGAAGAAGAAGAGAAGCAAAGAGAGATTGAAGAAGATGGAGATTTGAATAAGCTACGCATTCCTTGGTTTCTTGCTCCAGATAGAATCTATAATCATCTTCTTATTTATTCTTGAAAGATTTGTTTGGTGTTGTGTGACTTCTTTGCAGTTTCTGAAATGAAGAGTTGGAACTTCTCAGAATGTTGAATTGATCAAATGATTTTACAGGAAAGTCTTGCAAGACACTTGAAAATTTATAAACTGGAGTGGTTTAATTTTACTGATTTTGTACGAATTTCAAAATTTATAAATTCGATAGATTTAATTTTACTGATTTTACATTAATTAAGTTTAATTTTATTGATTTTTAAGGTTTTAGATTAATTTTTCATGTTAAATACATATTAAATTGTAAAAGTTTTACAAATTAACTCGTGATGCAAAATATCCAATACTTTTTCTAAAAATCCAGCAATTGCTAAACACAAAATCAGGATAAAATAACCTCTAAAATCAAAATCTAATTGCTTATGTTCATGAATAGAAACAAAGGAATGAAGAAAAGACACAAGAATAAATACATTCCAAGATGTTTCTAGTATCTAATCCATACAAAGAATTTAGGAGTTATTGGTTTGAATTCTTTTTTTTATTTTTATTTTGAAAAAGAATGCTCCATGGAGCTTCAGTAACTAATATAGAAGACATTTTTGAAGGTTGGAGCGACTATGCATGCAATATTCTTACAAGCAATAGTTTAATGACAATAGTTACCCAGAAGAACCATACACATATTACTCCATCAACTTTAGGAGCTGATAGGTTTAAATAGAATAGAACAAATGTAAATTTTAATATTCCCGTGTAATAGCCAGATTGGGACAACCTACAAGATGTGAGAATCAGAATTTAAGCTGAAATAAAGGTCACAATCCAACTTTCTCTCAGAAGAAAAGGCTAAACGTGATGAGGAATCTATGGTTTATTGGTTTAAGCTCCTTCTAGATTATGAGCCACGGAACTAGATAACTCAAGATTACACCAATACAAGGACAGTATTCTCAGCTTGTGCCTCGCCTCTCCCACATCATCTTTAGGAAGACAATGTTGCGAACTACTTTTCAATTTTCCGTATACGTTTCTAGAAAGAGGGGGAAAAAACAAGATGGTGTTAATTCATAACATGTGCAGTATCTGTTCTTATAAGGGTCAAATTAACTAGAGAAGGAACGAAAGCATGGTGGCAATTCATGGGAGTTGATGCTAACCATCATGTAATGGCTTCTAGCCACCCAATTTGGGGAGGCCAGAGATTGTGCACCCAAGGCTTTTTGAGAAATTGCATCCACAAATTCCAAAGATCATGAGAACAAGGAATAAACACAGGTGGCTCATAAAGAAAACCAACACCACCGGGCATGAATAGTCCATTACGTGCTAAGATGACTCTTGTAGTAACGAGAACCAATTAATTCAATCGAAGTTGATGAAAGCTCTACATGAGCACGAGGATAGGACAGGTACATAACCATAGAGAACGATGAAATATCTAATGTCTCTACTTTTACATAAAGAAATGGTGAAAATCGAAATCAAGTAGCCAAGCAGAAAAATTAATGAGTGAAAGGTATCTGCAATGAAGGTGTTTATTCATTGATCTCCATCGGCTAACACAACTTGGGATATATGTCTTTGATTTTCCATAGAAGTATCGTGATTTTAACCTTGACGACAAGGTATTCATACAAGTGTTTTCCCAGTAAAATCAAGGTGGTTGCGTGATGACAGTTGGTATTATCTTATCTAGCGATAATTACCGCACCCGATATCACGATAACCCATAATTTAGCGATGATTATATCCTATAAGATAAACTTGACTAATTCTTTATATAATTTGGATAAACTAATAATCTAAATAAATTCCTCTCCATCAACGCAAACAATCCTTCACAAATCAAAGTCAATCATTTTGACATTTACAATCTTTATATTTGGCTAATTTGTGACAAAATATAATAAGGATGAATTAACATACAAGTAATTTAAATAGTTCAATCATAAGCAGATATTGCATTAAAGTATACCTGCAAGCACAATTAAAACAATGTTATGTAGCATGAGAACAATTCATAATATTTATGCAACAACATCTCAACAGATCCTCACATGTTTCATGCAAACAATTTATAACATATTAAAATAATTCTTCATGCAACATGTTGCATTCTAACGGTTCATAATATGTTAAAAAAACTATCATGCATTAAATATTGTTATGCAACTAATTATATTAAGTTTAAGGTGCATCAGGTATTCAACATAGAGGTTCCTATGCTAAAACAATATCCTAGTTATTACAAACTATAATATTTAATATTCATTACTACTTAAAAATCAGTAAAATTCCAAAAAAAAAACAAAAAAAATAATATGACGGTCAACTTTCTCCAACTTTTTTTGCATCATTTACATGTATCCTTGTCTCCCTCTTGGTTTAACACCAATCTTAGTCCTTATCTTCACCAACAACAGACTGATACACATGTTTGACATCCAAGGTGAGTTAAATAAGTCTGTCATTAACCTACACAATATCTTGTTGCATACTTATTAGCAATTTGTCAATAACATCAATCTTATGTTCTCATTTACCAGTAAAACTATCAAACTTGTTTGATAGTACTTGAAATTGTGAAATTATAAGAGGGAGTAAGGGGTTAATTTAAGGAGTTTCAGGCTTAGAAGAGATAGACTCTTCAGGATGTGACCTCTTTTTACTAACCACAACTTCATATATGACAACAGTTGTAAGATAGGATATCCTTACCATTGTTGTAGAAAGGTTAAATGCAAGATGAAGAGGATGAGCAAATGGTTTGTCTTAGAAATTTCTTTTATATTTATCATAATATGTCAAGTAAAGATGAAGATATTTTAGTGTCCATATCTTTGGTGTTAACTTTGGCCGAACTCTTCTAGGTAGGGATCTTAAAATCTTCCTTACAATTCACGAGTACTCTATTTTTTCTCTTAGATTGAACTTGGAATTTATAATATCATTAGGTTTTGCGTAAAACTCATTAAAAGATTCATATTCCAGTATTTTTATCTCCTCAAATCTTGAGATTAGCATTAATAATTTGGAATTTTTTGTCGTCCTAGTTTTTTCATGAGTAATTCAAGAATATCCTAAGCTTCTTCGGCTATTTCACATATAGAGATTCTTTTAAATTCATCAAGAGACATTGCAATGAATATAACATTTAGGCCTTTATTATTCCAATTCCAATTAGTGGATTCATCTCTGGTCCAATTGCTGAAAGGTGTTTTAAGCTTGGTTCATCAATGCTCAACTAAGTGCCCAACTTTCTTGATTAGTGATTTGAGGAAAGTTATAATCCTCACCTTCTAGTAGACATAGTTCTCACCATTGAATTGCGGTGGTGAAGTCAATGTTGACATATTCAATAGGGAAAATAGATCTCACTCTAGAATGAGTGAACTTGCTCTGATACCACTTGAAAGTCCCATTTTTGTTCCTTGTATGTTAAGAAGCAATTTGCTAACACTGATTAGTAACCAAATAAATGTAAATGTGAAAAAAATTAAATGAACAAGTTATTTGGTTATGAAGGGAAAACCTTTTGAAAAACTCTTCAAAACACAAAAAAAAAAAAACCTCTTCAGGACAGCCAAACCCAGGATAGACAATTCTTACTAGTTTAAAAGATTACAAGATGAGTTTTTCCAACGACAAATTCTTTATACCTTTACTACCTTGCTTGTCAAGACAAACACTTTGTTTTGTCTTCTACCACAATAGCTTGCCAGAACACCTGGTGATCTTCAAGCTATTGACATCTTAACTGGAACATTTAGTTGCTAATAGTTAACATAAGAACTCTTTCTAGAAGTTTGTTGGCTCTTCAACCCTTGAGCAAACAATTATCATTAAAAAAAAATATGCTATGAAACTCTACGAAACTCTTTAGTTGGTTGGGCACTCTTTCTCCGCTACTAGTGTTGATTGTTTTTCTAATGTTTCTAATTATCCTTCCTTATATACACATCTATGTGATAAGGATAAGAACCTTTGATAAAAAAAAATATCTTCAAGCTTCCTAATATGTTATGTTCTTAATAGATTGCTAATGTGTTTAACAAAAACACTTCTCTAACAATTATCTTCAGATAACTTGTATTTATATTCTTTTGATAAAACTTATATGATCTTTCTATATAATTTATCCAAACAAAACATAAACAATCACGCTATATCCTATAAGATAAACTTGACTAATTCATTATCCAATTTGGATAAACTAACAATCTAAACAAATTCATCTTTATCAATGTAAATAAAATCCTTCATTAATCAAAGTCAATCATTTTGACATTTACAATGAGATAAACACTGGGTGTACGGGCTCAAGCCTATCCTTTTTACGACGATGTCATTTTTTCCATTTCTATTTACTTCGTGAATTGACATATCTATAACCGACTATTCCTCATCAAGACCCATGACTAATAATAGTCTATCAGTAGATATTAGTTAATAATTGGATGGGCCTATATTAGGTTCATTGAACCCAATCCAAATTTTAGGAAGAGTTGTCGCTAAACATCTATTTATGCAACCAAGGTTGATGGACAATGACCGATGAAGTTTTATTTATACTAGGAGGTGTTGTTATTATCAACCATGTTGATGTTTTAGTTTTAGATTTTTTCCCCAATCAATATTTATACACACTAATTGAAGATGACTCATGTATGGATAACCATTATCAATGGATAACCATTCAAGGTCAAAATATTTGCATCACACATGAATAGAACACCTTGTCACCCCTAATTGATACCTAAGAGTATTGACTTATAAGGGTTTATTTACTCTAAGAATTGTTGATGGATGTTTGACTTGTGCACTTTAAAACAAGGTTTTGATTTTGTAAACAAAATTACAATATAAGGGTACTACTCTCATTCAAATCCAAATTAATGACTTGTTATAAGTTCATTTACCTTTAGCATTTTAAGTGAATAGTACATATCAAAAATGAAAAAAAATATATTAGAGATTAAGCTCACATGATTTAGTAAATGAAATATTTTTGAAAACATTAGAATGTCGACCTTTGTTAAGCAAGGTCTTTTAATATGAGTCGAACCTTTGGTGAGTTTTATAAATAAGTTACAAAACCCACTGCAAATTTATGTATAAGTGTGAACATTATCCTCTTATGTAAAATCAAATTCATGTATAAATAACATAAGGGGTTGGCCATGATAATCAAATATAGGCAAGATGCAAATTTTGAAGGATTCGGCCTAGATGCGCACAAAAAAAAAAACTTGAAATTACATTGAATGTATTCATAATGCACATGAATCAAGTTATATCAAATATCAAACACACAATAAATTCAAATGTCCACACACGTGCAATCAATCTTAAAGTTTGTTCAATTCAAAAAAATCTTATCTCAATACACACTAAGATAAAAAATAAACTAAAATAATTATTCAAAAAATATTTGGGGTTCAAAATGGATCTTTTAGGGTGGTCAAAGTGGACTAAAAAGGGATGAAATAATGGCTGGACAAGAGGAAAGAGTGATGGCGCGTGACAACCATATGCTAGTGAGGGTTGTTATGGTTAGCATGTTGTTCCACATGCCACCAATACTTGATTGATACATGGAAGGGCCAATAGGATATGTCACTCCATGGTCTTCCTTCTAGTGCCAACAATGTTATCCACCGTTACTAATTAAGAGAGTTTAAAACCAAGGAAGTTTTGGTTCCTTTTTGTCTCTCTACTAGTTTTGCCTTCTCTCTCTCTAAAGGTCATTAGGTCATATGATATATATGGTGTTTAGTACTCATCAAGGAGAGAAAAATTAGGGTGGTGGTGCTTTGTTTAGAGGTTAGAGGAGAGAGAAATTTCAATGACTATTTTTCTTTTTCCCTGATCTACAATGATGTAAGGGTTTTAGCTTTAATTGATGGAGGGGTTTTATAGAGGGCTCCAATAAGAAGAGAATGGTGGTTGTCTTGTCAAAAATAGAAGTCAGAAGTGAGGGAAATTAAGAAGAGAAGTTTTGGTTGTTTCTTGGTTTGCTACCACTATCAACAGAGAAGGAACATCATTGCTATTGTTGTCATGGTTTAGTTGTTGGCATCATGGTTCAACTGATGTCATCATAGGTATGTTGTTAGAATCATGGTTGGGTTGTCGGTGTTTATGGTAGTAAAGGTTGGTGTTAATAGTGGCTAGGGTTTGATTGTGGGAGAGAGAAAGAAAAAGATGACTAATGATTTTTTTTTTCACACAATGGTGGTTAGGGTTTTTGGAGAAAAAGATGAGGTTAAGGTTTTTTTTTTGTTGGTAGCTCCCCTTTTTATTTTGGCTTAATATCTCTATTTATACTACTATTCTTAGGGGTATTATTACTTTTTTATCCCTTATTATAAGAATATCCTTATATTATCTTTTTTGGTTCTTTATTTTTCTTATTTTGCACTTTAGCTTACTTGTTCATTTTGCTTTATATTTTGATTTTTGATTTTCTTATTTTTTGTATTTTGTTTTTTTTTCAAAAAATAATGCTAACAACAATTTAATAAGAAAAGTAATCAAGAATTATAAAATGGACATGTTAATGGTCGAGATGTGTTGAAAGCGTATTCTTGAATTTTTGTTTTTTTAAAAACAAAAGATGTTTTGGCATAGGTATAAATGACTAAAATGCATCAAAAACATGTTTTTCTGATTTTGTTTTTATCTTTTTTTGTTTTTTTGGAATATATTTTGGAATTGAGAGTCAAATTTTGAATTATGATATATGCTTTTTTTTTTTACATTGCTTACAATAGAAGACCTTTTAAAATAATGTTTTTTCATGGACTTTATGTAGTAAGTTTGTAAGGAAAAGATAGTTTATGGAAAATTTTAGAAAGCTGTAAAGTCAAGAAACAACTTCACTAAGGAATTTTGAAATTTTCTGAAATGTAGTCATTTAAAGTGATGACCTACCTCATGGTCTAGCAGTGACTTATCTAACCATATTTGAATTGAAGTCTTCTGATGGTAAAGTTAACTTCCTGATTGCAACACTTCTTCTCCTGATAACAAGGACGATTCTCCCACATTTAAGGCTTGACTTCTTGATGACAAGGTTGGTTCTTCTCATTACAGGGCTCTTCTTTTTCTTCATGATGGCAGGAATCACTTTTTCCTGATGGAAGGGTTGAATCTCCATTTTTTTTTATAAGAGTAATTTGTATAAAAATTGAAAATTGTACAAAGACACGAGGGGCATACCCCAAGAAGTATAAAAACTCATTGCTGAGAGTTGATAGACCTCAGGCAACAGGTATAAAACAAACCAAAGAAAAAATCAAAAGATCCAATACCTGGAATGCCTGAACAAGTTAGGTATCTAGTCGACCGATTCCTGGAAATCTCATAATCGGTCGACCAGTTATACAAGTAGAAACTTAGAAAAAAAATTGATAAATTGGTTATTGACTTCTAGAAGAGCTTGAAACCAGTTTACCGGTTTTGCAAAATAGCTGAAATGCAAACTAGAGCTCAAAGGACACTATGAGTGGTGGTACCTCATGATACTAGAAGGTGTTATATAAATCAGAGGGTAGTTGAGATATGATATTATGGTGCAAGCTCAATCAACCTAGACCGGATAAGCTAAAAAATATCCTTACTAATATCATAATGAGGTCGATAAGTATATTGGAAAACCTGATTATTTTTCTCATATCAAATAAAGTAAACAATGGCTTAAAGGACTAACCAAGAAAGCAGATGAGTGAAATCGTTCTTCCAAAAGTGCGCCTATTGAATCAAAGTTCACCATGTCAAAGCAGGCCAGCCCATAAGAATCTTGTTCGTGGTAGCCACCTAAAATACAACGGATAAAGGGCACTGAAAGAATAAATGGTTGTGTCTCAACATCCCACAAAGGATACATAACGAAGAGGTGATGATCTAATATGCATGGTGTTTGTCCATAATGTGAAGCCGACCTAAATAAAGCAAGCCATTGTATAAAAAGTGTCTTGGGATGAGACTTGGAAACTAAAGAAGGTGATGCATAGAGTCTGTGGGTTTAAAATCTCTAAGAACTTTTCAAACAAAGTCAATAGTAAACTTTAATGATGAATGACCCTTCTAAACATAGTGATCTAGAACATCAATCCAGGGATGAAAATGAATTGAGTCCCAAAGGGGTTGAAGATCCTGCAGATGACCCATAGGAAAAGCCGAAGCTCCATCTAAAATAATATTTAAGACCTTTGTGTTCCAAGGTAATCCTATAGAAGATAACACCTTTAAAGATAGAAGGTCACAGAACTATCTCTCATCTGGAAACTAGTAGTTCAACCATAGAGATGTACTCATACCGTTGCCATTTCAAGAAACGAACTTCCCTATACACTAGTCTCTACTGAGTAGAATCTTCCTTTAAGACCATGAAGTGGTTGATGTAAATCTAACATGCAAAAAAGAATCTTCCTCGATGAAAGTAGCTATGAACTTATTGTGCCCATACCGAGGAGTTGTTTGAAATGAGCTGTCATACATGTTTTAGAATAGCTGATTTATTCCAAGTGTTTACCTTTTTAATCCCCAATCCCCTTCCTTCAAAGAGTAGCAAACTAAGGCCAATGCAACCTTAGCCCCTAAGTAGGTAAGAGAGGAACCTTTTCAGAGGAAAAAAACTAGAATACTCTCAATCCTCCTAACAATAAAGCAAGGTAAGATGAACATAGTATACTTGAATGAAGTAAAGAATAAATTTGATCAGTTAAAGACGACTAATATAAGTAAGGGATGCTAATGTCCAAAGCTTGATCCCAGAGATAATCCGTTCCACCAAAAGCATACAATTATTGTGAGTGAATCTGGTTATGATTAAAAGGATAGTAAGATATTTAACCGACAAAGCTCCTGACCGAAACTCTAGATGATCCTAAAAAGCAGTTATTAGGTCCTCATCCATACCTGATAAATAGAAAAACTCTTATCTTGGTTAATGACTAATCCATAAAGCCTAGCATGGGTATCTGAAGCTCCTCACAAAAGGTCCACCGAGTGCTTATCAACATGATAAAATAATATAAGCTTATCAAGAAAACAAATATGGGTGATAGGGTTCTGTTTACATCTCTAGTGAAACCAAAACCTGAGATCATGAGTGGCCTCCATAATAATGCCTCACAACCCTCCATAACTAATATAAAAAGATAGGGAGAAAGGGGGTCACCGTGCTGAATGCCTGTAGTAGATGGGAAGAACCCATGTAATTCTCCATTCAATGCAATGGAAAAGGTAGCTGGAGAGAGACAAGCCTGGATCCATCTAACCATGTGATCCGGAATGCCAATAGCCATAAGTCTTATTATAATGGCAAAACTGATGTTCTACATCACTAAAGCTCATTATGATGGCGAGACTAGGTACTTGAATATGGGAAAAGGTGGTCCTTACCTTAGTACATGCATCTTGCAAGCTTAGCCTTGCTTTTAAGTGCACCTAGTCATTATCCTAACTGATCATTCCCCTAGATAGGTCCTTCATAAACCATATATATTTAGATAGATGGTCAAATGGACATTGATATTTGGGAGTTTGGCTTACAATATTAACCTTGGTCGACCTTTAAAGCACAACAATTTATGGATTTTATTAGAGAATGCTTATTGAATAAACCATCCGTGGAAGATCAATTTTTCATGCCATCCCTATTAGATAGATCCTGAAATATATTTATAGATAGGGCATAATGCTTATTAGTCCAAACTAGAAAGTGTATAAATATGACCTTTATTTTGAATTCTACTTCTTCAACAATATGGTAGAGTATAAGGCACTAATCATGAGACTAGGTTTGGTATAAGCTTTTAAGTACCATCCTTTTTTGATTTATAGTGACTTCCAACTCATTCTTGGTCGATGCTAAGGGCATTTTGAGGCTATCCCTTATAACCATATATTATCGTATAGTACAATATCATGGTATAAGGAAGGGACATGTGATCTCTATCACTAGTATTATAAGAGAAAACAATGAATAAGTTGATCTCTTATTTGACTATTACCAACCCTACATACATTTCCTAGAAGGAGTGGAAAGAAATTATAAAGATGCCTAACATTAAAGGGTGTAGAGTTTTCTAATCTTATCTATTAAAACTAATCCTACCATAGCTAATTAAAGGAACCTTATCATATATCATCTAATCAGTAGAGAGCAGCTTTCAAATAGAATATAAGTGAAATAGCTTGTAGGAAAAGCATTTGGTTATTGCTTAATGAATGAACAATTATTTAGAAGATTAAGATCATCCTTAATCCTTAAGTGTAGTCTCTATAAAGAAAGCCAATAGGTACTTTAAAAGATACATGAATGGATTTGTGGAATATACATAGGACAAAGAGCTTTGGTTGCCTAAACTATTCAAGTAGGATTCCATTAGCCTATTATCCTCTACATGTAGTAAATCTAGTTAGGAAGTATGACAAGTGACAAAGGTTTACTTTTGTCCATCACCAATCATCCCCTAAAATGACACCAATTCCTTCTCTCTAGATATTCTCTCAATTAGGTATGGATATCTTAGACCTTTTTCCCCAAAGCATCAAGAAAGAGATTGTGTTATCCTTATGGTTTTAGATTAATTCACCAAACAAGTTGAGGTTGAAGCTATAGTTAACATCATAGCTAGTAAGGTGTTTTTTTTATGTGAAAGAACATAATATGCTAACTTGGGCTTCTAAAAGTCTTGATAATTTATGATAACCTATGTTTAATTTCAATAAAATGAAAAAGCAATGCTAAAGACTTCAAATCGACCATATATGTTTTTTTTAATATCCTATCCTCAAACAAATGGAAAACTCATTTCATAAACATGATCTTCTTGAAAGGGCCTAATAAGAAATTAGATAGGGCAAATAGGAAATGAGTCGAACTATTGGATGAGAGATTCTATAAGTGTATAAGATTATCTAAAATTTTTCGCTGGTAAAAGCATTGTTCCTACTAGTGTCTAGTGCTAAGATCATGTTTCTAGTCAAAATCAATTATCCCAACTGTCAAGTCCAATACTATTTCACTTAGGCTAGTTAACAAGATTTGATGACCACCTTAGATATCCTAGAAGAAACTTGACTTGTGATATCCATCAAGAACAATTCATATGGATAAAAGACTATATAATAACACAACATCCAATAAACAAATGGATGCTTTTATATATAAGATCTTGTGTTAAGGGAGATTAAAACTACAAATAATATGGAAGGTAAGTGAAAGCTAGCATTGAACTTTGGTCATTTTAAGTTGTACTATCAATAACTTGTAAGAACTTACATGAATTATAAACCATCAATAAACTATTCTCTTTTATAAAAATCTTATTTTATGCATTCTACTAATAAATTTTTTTAGGCTAAATCCCCTTACCCCACGTAGAAGGGGCCACTTTATCCAAGTATAATGGCCAAAAAAACTTCAACTAGAAGAAGTTACTAAAAACCTATATTAGAGAGGATTAAAACCCATATATATGACTCAAAGCTATTAGATTTAATAAGATGCTTCATAATGGATGCAATTGAATGAGTGAGACTTATATAGGCCCTTATCACTTAATAAGGACTAGATAATGGATAAATGGCATAGGACACTAAGCAACAGAATTTGAGGATGTTGGATCCTAGGTTACGAGGGATGATAGGAATTATATCCTGGATAACAAGCTAGAAATACTTTTAATCTTATATTTTATAAGAACCACCCTCGGGGATTTGGATCCTAAGATTTAAGGATAAAAGGGTCATCTAACCCCATATAATAAGATGCAAGCAACAATGAAACATGGTTAAGAAGAAGGTTTTGAACCCAAATAAAAAAGAAATAGGGAAGTGACAAACAATGATGGATAAAAATAAAACATAGTTTAAATGTACATAAAAACCTACTAAGGGAAAACATTCAAATAATACATAAATATAAACCCTATAGGATTGGGGTTAGAAAAAATTAGTTACAAAACAAAGAATATCTCTTTTACATTAACTAAGTCTTAGGCTGAAGACTTTTCTATATTTATATCTCATGTTCTACCTATGTCAAAGCCTACTCTCCATTTATAGCTAAGTTGGGTTACATCTTTTTCATCTCATAAGGGACCTTTTTCCTTCTAATTTTAGGAGACCCTAGCTTCATTCCTTTCTTAGTTTCCCAACATATTCTCCTCGCTCATATTGAGTATATATTTTTCCCATATAATAATTGTATCTCTTCTAGAGTAGAGCTTTATAAATTTGAGCACCCTTAGCCAAAAAGAAAAATTAAGAGAATTCCATATATATTCTCTTAGACTTTTTGAAGATATACAAATCTATCAACTAAAATCTCTTGTTATACAAAACCCTTTGCAATCCTAGTGCTTACTTAGAACATGTTAAAGAACTTTTCAAAGAAGTTCCCCATCTCTCTCAGTTAGGTTGATCTCATCCTTATCTTAGGCCAAGTTGGCTATCAACCATTGTAAGTCATTCCTCCTATCTTTATCCTCCTTTAAGGTTTGTTCATTACCTATTTAGGTTTGAATAGCTATGTGTATAGCCATTGTAGCTCCATCGTTTTCTTATAAGGCCTTAGTTAGTTCTTCCTAGCATCTCTTTAATTACCTCTCTAGCTCAACTCGAGTAATTGATAAGTCTTGCAAATCCTTCCTTAGAGTAAGCAAAACCAACTTACCTTAATTGGCCATCTTATTATACACTTTTTCCATCTTTCTTTATTCAGTTTTCCATATTTAAAGGTAGTGAAACTAGATATGAGCTACTTGAAAAATTCATAAAAGTTATCAAAATATTGATAATGAAAATAAAAGGGAAACATTTGAGAGGAACTTACCTTAAAAGCATATTGAAAGCTTATCATCATCTTTCAACTAAGGTTCTACATCCAAATATCCAAATCCTTAAAGATTTGACTTAACCATCCAAATTACTCCATGTAATTATTCCCATCATCACCCTAAAGAGTATGAGTATCCCCTAGCAAGACCTTTAGTACCTGTCTATAGTCTACAAATAAAAGTATTAGAGTGAAAAGAATCCACCCTGGCCTAACTTCCTCAGGTGAAGAGGAATATTTTAAAATTAAAATAAGGCTATATTTTTACTTAAATGATGAAGGGGAAGGGAGGGTGCTTTGTAAGAAACTTCTTCAATTGAAGGTGGAATTGGTTGCATTTGAAAGGTTGATAGAAAACAAAAGATGACCTCCACTTATATTGAGGCCCTAGTAAAGGAAGGGACTACTTCATTTGCCTCATTTTCTTATCTTGTTTTCCTTTATTTGCTTATATTTTAAAAAAAATAAGAGAAGGATTGTAAAAAAGACTTTACTTCCTTTCAAATGGTTTGGTTCACTTTCCTTTTCTTCTAAGAGGTTGAATTTCGAGGTAGTGTAAGTCTTCTCTAAATCTGAATGTACTAAAGACTTGGGTATTAAAAACTCTATTATAGATAATTCAATTATGGGTGACTCGAGTGCTAGGGAGGATGGAGAAGTATTAACAATTTGTCTCTATGTCATGCATTTTTTGTACTTGATTAGGAAATACTAGCCTCAACATTCTAAGAGGAAGTAGCATTTTTAGGAGGGCAAAAGTCATTTAGGGTTACATTATTTTTTAAAATAACAAGTGCTATAAATCAGGAAAATAAAGTTAATATAAAAGAAATTAAAAACATGTAAAACTATTAGACATGTTTTCCTCTAAGCTCCTTTCATAAGTTAAAGGGTTTATCTCATAGCTAACCTTCATTGTGAGTATCTGGTTAGCAAATTTTCAGTAAGTATCATGTAGTATATAGACATTATTATATAACTCAACTTGCACTATCAAGAAATAAGGACACCTCTAAAAATTCTTTATCCCATATGGATGTCAACTTGTGCTAAACCATGAACTAATCCTATATCTATTCCTTTATATGGTCTATCTTGACAATAATAATAATGTCATTTTATGATCTTTTGTCTCAAAATAAGGAGTAAAACTTGAACATTCTTTTTTTATCCATATGAAACATATTATTCAATAACATATTTTGAATAACACTAGGTTAGGTATCATCCTATATGACTTGTAGAACTTTTAAAAGCTATTTTTATGGCCTAGTCAATTGAGTGTAGTTGGCTAGCACATAACTTAAGATGCCGAAGGAACTTTTCTACAAACTTGACTAAGGGTAACTTATACTTGTATATAAACATGCACAACTTGGTGATTAATCTTCCCTCTTCAAGGGGTACCTTAATTGAGTAATTGTGACCTAACATTCTTCTATTATAATTAATATTACATAGAGGAATAATGATCTTATAAGGATCATGCAATTAGAGTTTCTCCTTTATAATAACATCTTGGGGTACTCCAACCTGTTTTTGGGTTCCCTTGCCTCATCTAAAAAGTGTGTATTACTCATTTAGAGCCCCTAACTTATGGTAACCCCCGACCTAGAAGTTACTCATGATTGATCTACTATACTTATGATTTAAAATATATTTAATAAGGAATTACCTATCCAAAAATGTTTTGATTAATAAAAAATGCTAGAACCACTAGGAAGTCCAGTGAAACATTCTAAAAAATGATGAAAATGACTTGAAAGAATCTTAAACAAGAAAATGACCATTTAAAACCTTTATAAGCACTTACAAGGAACAATTTAAAGTTTGAACATCAATAGAATAATTTATTGCAGAGTTCTCTCATTATAAATTGCTTTGGATTAGAAAGATAAAGTATAGGAAAAATGAAGGGAAAATGCCTTATATAGATCATCCCATGTGGCTGAATATGTAAATCACTTAACTTACTCTTATTTAGGTAGGCCAATCAAGGTTGGGCTAATGGCATATATCCCATCTAACATGGCTAGGTTAATGATGACTCTTGAATTTTAAGAGATCTGGATCTTTAGCATCATCGAATGCACACATATATGGACTTCTAGACTCTTTGTAACATGTCCATCATACACGTACATTCCTTTATTTATATCATATTAATTACACCTTGAAAAAACATAAGTGATTATACCAATAAAGAGAATTGTCACTTGACTAGGTGTAGGATACATGTCACCCTTCTAAGTCATACTTTATTTTCCACGCTTATTTAACATATAGGCAACCCTGAACACAAGTTAACAGCTTTATAAAGGATAGACAAACACCTTAATCTTATTTCCATCCTTGCAACTAGGACTCGAGGGTGTAACTAATGCACTTGAGCGTATGTGTACCTAAAAAAAGGCTCAATAATATCATTATAAACCTTCATATATAACTAAAAACTTGGATGACATACCTAATCCATCTAACCTAACTAAGAAATATGAAGTATATACCTTAATGAATACCCTCAAATAATACTTTGAACTACGATAATACTCTTCATACAATCCATACCAAGTATTAAATGCTTACACATTCTCGTACCATAATTGAGCCTATGGAACAGTGTTAGGGCATGCTTATACCAAGGGGATGCCTCATATGACATCATCCTTCCAACTCAATAATGAACCACCAATTATTAGGGGTTCTTATCATAAATGATGGCTTCTTGGATAAGTGTCACAATATTTTTTTCCTCTCTGTCCTTGTCTTTATGCAAGTGACATGACTCATAGCTACATAAACATCCATGAGTCGTCAAGCAAAAGGTTTTAATATCTCAACTTACACTTTCTTATTATACTATCTTTTTTCTTCAACTTTTGATTATCATTTATTTTCTTGCATCTTATTTGAAAAACACATATAAAGCTTATCTTGTCTCTAAAAATTTAATCCTTTTATTGATTGAACCAATAAAGGATCCCTAGAACCTAAAAGGTGTGGTTTTGCAAGTTTGCAATCCCCTCACCACCATTTCTCTAGTAAAGGATCAATCATCTTGTTTTTAATGTGAAAGCTTATTTACCTTTGAGGATGAATATCCTTGTTATTAGCTACTTATATGTTATGTATAAAAGAGAAAAGATATAGCTATAAAGGTTTTGTTGTGTTTTGTTTTTTTAATATAAAAAACAATTATGTAGTTAAGAATAATTTAGATATTCATTATAAATAAAAAGAAAAATTTGTACTGATAGATGTTTAGGGTGTGCTAATTGCCACTTCCTATAAATAAATAATAGGTTTAGAATGTCAATTTTACTATCCTTAATAACTCTTTTTTCTCAAAAACACTAATTCAAATGGTAATACCCCTCTTAATAATTTACTTTTTTTCAAACAAAAAAATATGAAAGAAACTAAAATTTCATAAGGATAAATTTCAAATCTTAATTAACCTCAACCAAATATATAATCATTCCACTTAGAACCACCAACCTAGTGTATAAGCTCTTTTCAACTTGCAATCACTTCAATATAGTTAAATATTTGATTAGAGTTTATCTTAATATATTTTTAGAGTAGGTTATGAGATTATTGTTAATGTAAAAGGATAATGTGGTTCCCACTTAACAAGTAGTTATTTTCACTCCATAATGTTTTTTAATGACTAATATGACCTTATTGAATTAGTGTTTAGTTAACTCAATAATTTTAAATTATGAAATAATTATTGTTAGTGTTACGTTTAGAAAAATAAGAAGAAAAAACACTACATAAAAAACCTATATTTTGAAAATTTTAGTTTATCTTTGTTTGGTTCAATTTTTTACTTTACAATATATATATAGTTTGGATGAACTTGCCAAATAGGGATTGATATCCATGATTATAATATTTTTATTTTTTAATGCATACCTTTAATAGTTAACTCATTAGATAATAAAAAAAAATACTACAATGTTAGTAATAATATGATTTATAGTGTATGGTTTTTGATATTCAATTAATTTAGGATTGTGATTCATTGAGTAACTTATAAGATTTGTAATATGTGTTAATTTAATATTAAGTTTGTGTGAAAAATATTATGTGACTTGTAATTTTGAAAAATAAAATCATGCATAATCTACTTCTTTGTTTGTATATTCTTTTTTTTTAAAGTCCATTTTAAATTTGTTATTTTTAAGGTTTGAACAAAATTGAAGAATAATTCAATAAGATAATTTAAGTCTTTATACTAAATAATAAAATTAGAATAATTTAGAGTGTGAATAACACCACCTAAATAACTTAGTGGTCTCACGTAGAGATAGTGGGTATTTACAGGTCGAGTTTTTTTTAATCCTACCTTATCCATTATCTATAGTGTAAAAGATTTAGATATTCATACCCTCTTCATTAGGTTTCGGCTATTATATGGATATATATTTGACTTTTATTTATTATTCGATAAAAAATAATACATAATACATATAAATTAAATGTTATATAAATATTATATTGAATTAAAAAAATATTAGTATTATACTATATATATATATATATATATATATATATATATATATATAACTTATTCATTTAAATTAGTTTAGGTTAATATCCAACGATTTAGGGTTAGATCTTCATCTCTTATACTACCTACCATTACCAGATTATATGATTGTGGGATGTGGGACATCAGAAATGGACTCTGACTTTTACCTTCAAATAGTGGGCACCGTCCCATTATAACCTTATTGAAGATGTTACTGTAATGCGGGCAATCATCTAGCATCACATGTCATTCCAAGTTATACATCATATCCACCTTTAGATTTACCAACCAAAACCAGGAACTATCTTCATAAACTGATAATATAAAGTTTGGATCGATAAGAGAATAAATTGGACAAAATTAATCTACATGGGTAAGAGGGTTTGATATATTCTTCAATATCTGATTTCAGGTAGGATAAGTGATCCTGAGAAAAGCAAACCTTCCCTCCCTTTCTTCCTTCTCTTCAATATAGGATGAAAACGTCGACATCAACAACGTAAAGGGAAAATGAAGAATCATTTTCATCGAGTCTAGACCTTTCTCCTTGGGTTGGACCACCATTTTCTCAGCCTATAAAAGGACACCATACACCAAAAGTATTTCTTTATTCAAGGGTGATCCTATATAAAGCTTCTCATAGCTGCAAAAATTTGACAATAGAGATGGTAAGATTTCGTATAACTCTACTCTCTCTTCCTTTCGTCTTAGCTTCACTGCTCAGTTCACCAGGGTTATTAATTCCTTTTCCCCATTGTTGTAGGATGAAGCACACATGTTGAATACTTGTGAAGGTTACGTAGACTGGAGGAACAGACCTGCCGTGAGAGGTCGGCATGGTGGAATACTTGCTGCCTCCTTTGTCTTGGGTAGTTACTCAAATACCTCATGCTTCTTTTTGTTACTGTAACTATTTGAGAAACTTAAGTGAACTAATAAAAACACGACTTACAGTCTGCACTTATAGATGAATAACCAGTAATATATATATATATATATATAATTTCATGTATTGAAAATCGCAGTTGTGGAGGTTCTAGAGAATCTAGCATTCCTGGCCAATGCAAGCAACCTTGTTCTTTACCTCTCCAAGTTCATGCATTTTTCCCCATCCAGCTCGGCCAACGTTGTTACCAATTTCATGGGCACAGCCTTTCTCCTTGCTCTACTTGGTGGCTTTCTAGCTGATGCTTTTTTTACCACCTATTACATCTATTTGATCAGTGCTTCAATAGAATCCCTGGTAAGATTCTTAAAGAAGTTTTAGCTGTTTATATCTGTATTGAATTTCCCTGCATAGTTTCATTTTTCAATAGAAACTAGCTAGTTTCTGCCATCCATTATGCAACATAAATGTTATCAATGGAAACTATATTAACAGTCAACATTTTCCCCTTTGAGTGGCGTCGCAAGTAGGGAACTGGTTGAGAGAGCATCTATCAATTTGCCTGTCATTTCCCTTTCAAGAGTACCATTTAGTGGAGGGTCAGGCACAAGAATATCTCCTGAGTTTTTCAAGGATAGGCCATAAAACGACCTGACCATGCCCAAACATGTGCCACTGCCAATCGTATTGCTTCAATGTTGTTAACTTTATAGATGGTACTGGAACAAATCTATGCCCTACCGGATAATTAATGTCCTGACCCACCGTTGAAAAAATGTCCATGTTTCTTAGAAGAACTTGATACTGCCGACGACTGTAAGGACACAAGAAAGCTAGAATCGTCCAATCATGCACCTAAAACAACAAGGCAAAATGGCAACTTGTACCCTAGTAAAGTTTGATTGATTTCTAGAACAGAAACGAACACTTCGGAAATGACAATAAGATAAGTGACAGTTTGACGCACGTATGTAATATTTTGTGTGATAATCTGATTGTTAGAAAAGAAAAGACGTAATCAATGATCCTAACACTCTCTTCTTCGACATAGTAAATTGTAAGACCTAGTGAAAATAAGCACTCAATCTCCTCAATTCAGCCTACAAGTTGTTCAAATTCAGTGTCACAGCAACAAACATAGCCAGACTGCAGACAATCTTTTCGTAGCCTTGCTAGTTTTTCTTTTCTTATCAATCCTCACTCGTGAGTGCGTTTAAAGATTTCCACAACAATTCAAGATCTTTAACTAACTATGATCTGCGGAACAGGGTATGTTAGTGCTTACAATTCAAGCTCGTGTAACCTCGTTGAAACCACCACCATGCTTTTCAGCGAGCACCAGTATCTCATGCGAGCAAGTTGATGGCAGGAAAGCATTGATGTTGTTTGCAGGCCTCTACCTGGTGGCACTCGGTGTTGGAGGGATAAAGGGTTCTCTTCCCCCACATGGCGCTGAGCAGTTTGATGAGAATACTCTTCAAGGGAGAAAGCAGAGATCTGCATTCTTTAACTACTATGTATTCTGCCTTTCCTGTGGAGCTTTGATTGCAGTGACTCTAGTGGTATGGGTTGAGGACAGCAAAGGATGGCAATGGGGATTTGGGGTTTCCACTGCAACAATACTTCTCTCTATCCCAATCTTCCTCATCGGCTCCCCAGTTTATAGGACCAAAGTTCCTATAGGAAGTCCCATCACAACTATATTCAAGGTAAAAATCCAGATAGAACACAGTATAAAACCCTTTCATGCTGCAAAATAAGAGCTACGCAATCTTAACCTTTTTCCCCTTTCTCCCCGTAGGTTCTCGCTTCAGCGGTTTACAACACCTACAAATTCAGGGATTCTAGCAATTCTGCCATGGGAATGGACACAAGCAGGACATCCTATACCACAGAAACCAGTGAGGGAGAAGATAGAATTACGAAACGAAAGGAACCAAGTCAAACTCCAACAGAAAGCCTCGAGTTTGTTAACAGATCAGTCAAGAACAAGACAGTCAATCCAATGCTAGAATGTACAGCTGAGCAGGTGGAAGAAGTTAAGATAGTGCTAAGAATCCTCCCCATCTTCATGTCTACTATAATGCTAAACTGTTGCCTGGCTCAGCTTTCCACATTTTCTGTCCAGCAAGCAGCGACCATGAATACCAATCTTGGCTCCTTAAAAGTCCCACCAGCATCTCTTCCTGTTTTCCCTGTTATATTCATCATGATCCTGGCACCAATCTATAACCACATCATCATTCCATTTGCGAGGAAAGTGACAAAATCCGAAATGGGGATAACTCATTTGCAAAGAATAGGGACAGGGCTAGTCTTATCCGTCGTGGCAATGGCAGTGGCAGCCCTGGTGGAAATGAAGCGAAAGAGAGTAGCAGCCAATTCTGGATTAGTAAATTCAACAAAACCTCTACCCATCACATTCCTTTGGATCGCATTGCAGTACTTGTTCCTGGGATCAGCTGATCTTTTCACATTAGCGGGCATGATGGAATTCTTCTTCACAGAGGCCCCAAAAAGCATGAGATCTTTGGCCACATCTCTATCATGGGCCTCACTAGCCATGGGATACTACCTCAGTTCGGTGCTTGTGTCTCTGATCAACACAATCACAAGTAGGTACCGAGACACGCCATGGCTCTTTGGTAGCAACCTGAACAAGTATCGCCTGGAGAGGTTTTACTGGTTGATGTGCATACTAAGTGGATTAAACTTGTCTCATTATCTCTTCTGGGCAAGCCGCTACAAGTACAAGTCCATTAGAAAATCCCTTTCTCAGCCTAACAATCAGTAATGCAATTAATTAGTTAATATAATGAATTAGACTTTCCATTCTTGTCTGTTATTTTAGGGAGACGAGAGAGAGAGAGTCATGGTGTTTAAGATCCTGAAATTCTATTACTATATATTAATTAATTAGTAATTTATCTCCTTTTGCAAACCACATTTGTCTCCCTATCCTACTTATACAACTGTTTGAAAATCCTCAATCGAAAATTATTGTGAAGTCTACTATTTTCTTAAATAAAATACATTTTAAAAAAACATAACATTTTTTATTGCAAAATATTGCTTTGCTAATGCTATTTTCATCTTACAACACAATATTAAATAGCAATCAAAGCAAACCACAACGTAACAATATTAAACAAATTCTAATCAAGGTTAGTGATACCAAATTTAATTTGGCAACGGACTGGTTTAGAATTGGGAATATAGAGCTTAGGGTTTTTTATTTGTTAAATCCACCTTTTTTATTTTTTTTCAAATTAAAAAATGCCATTTATTTACCTAATTGTTCTTGTTAAAGTATAATATAAATTATATTTTGAAACTTCTCACTAATAGTTTAAGTTATTGGGTTAAGATAGTTCTTTAGCATGGTATCAAATATTTGATAACCAAGCGGTTATGAGTTTAAATCTCATCATTCTTATTTATTTGATAAAAATTAAGCATAAGTTAGCATGAACATGTACAAGTTTCAAACTTATAGGGCTTTTACTTGAGAGTTTTTATTAGAAAATAATATAAATCATATCTTAAGACCTCGTCTAATAGCTTAAGTTATTGGATTGAGATGATTTTTTAAAAATCAATAACAAAAATTGTTAATTAATTTATTTGCATTTCCAGATATTTTAGATGAATAATTTAAAGATTAACAAAAGGTTAATTGGAATTAACAATTGGTTAATTAGAAAATAAAGGGTTTTGAAAAACATATAACACTAATGTTATCATATTAAAGTTAATGGAGTCTTGACTAAAATTTTTATTCATAACATTCACCTTATATTTTTGTGTTATGTATAGATTTTATTTTGAAATAGGACTCCCTTAGACAAAAAAAAATCATTAGTAAATGTTGTAAAATATTAATAATTTTTGGAGGAGATTGTATTTTAATTTCATAATATTAAAATATAAATACTAGTATCTAAGATACAATAATCAGGTTTCATTTTTCTTAGTGAATTTTCAAGATTTTTTAATTATAGATATTATTAAATACAAGTAATAAGAATTAAAAATTAAAAAAAATATTATTGATTACAATTTGTTATATTTTATTACTTTTTACAAACGACTACTAAAATTAAAATTGACTCCTTTAAACAAAACCATTAAAAAAATCATCTATGGCTATACTCTTAATTTATATTCACCTCATATATATATAATTAAAATTAAAATATTATAAATTACATCAAAATTAAAAAATTATTAAAATATTATAAATATTCTTGGGTATTGCCTTGTTTTATCTTTGACTCGAAAGGATTTATATTTTTTAACAAACTATAATAATATTGAAAAAGACGCCTTACTCAAAAATAGCATAAAATTTATATTTAAGTGTCTATATTCTTTAATATTTATTTTTAT
>Ga0307515_10002316_pt1 | contig 41581 bp, 56 predicted proteins | sample 17_EM_MG_FD_194513 | JGI IMG/M metagenome (GOLD analysis project Ga0307515, IMG submission 194513) | Populus trichocarpa ectomycorrhiza microbial communities from riparian zone in the Pacific Northwest, United States - 17_EM | ecosystem: Host-associated > Plants > Roots > Unclassified | place... | reverse complement strand
TTTTTTTTTTCTTCAGCATTTATACCCCGATCTGTGCAGTCGTAATCACGAGAGACTGCATGCGACCCCTGAATGTGGGTGTTTGATCTTCGGGAGCTGACACGTCTTCAACTTTTTGATCTCTCCAATCTCCCTCAGTCCCACGAGCGGCCATGAAGCTCAAAGAAATCCACAGGACATCGACGTTCGCCTGGTCACCATACGCTTCGCTTCCGTTGCTGGCGACGGGTACGGTCGCCGGTGCTCTCGATGCCTCCTTCAGTAATGACAGTCAACTCGAAATCTGGGCCCCCAACTTCATCGACAGAGACGAATATGACCTCGGTCGGACTGAGAATCCACCTCCAAAAGCAACCGTCACAACATCTTCCAGGTATCGTCTTTCGACGTTGACTATCATTGCAAGTTCACTACTTACGCGACACGCAGGTTTAACCGTTTAGCATGGGGGTTGCCCGACACAACACGGCCACAGGGTGTCTTGGTGGCTGGTATGGAAAACGGAGACTTGGACATATGGGATCCTTCTAAGATTGTGGCGAACGCAGAGTGAGCCTAAAAATCTGCTCCAATGACAACCGGCTAGATCTAACCAAAAACCAGGCCCACTGAATCTCTGATACTTCGAAACAAAACCCATACAGGTCCTGTCCGCGGTCTCGATTTCAACCCTATTCAGTCACATCTGTTTGCGTCCGGTGCTGTCAACGGCGAGGTTCGGCGATGTTCCCACTACATATATTCTCAAGGCTGAATCACGGTCTCTTAGATCTATATTTGGGATCTCAAAGATCCCACCAAACCCTACTCCCCCGGGAACCGTAGCTCCAAGCTCGACGAAATCACCTCGGTAGCCTGGAACAATCATGTGCAGTATGTTCTCGCTGCTTCGAGCAGCACGGGGTATACTGTCGTGTGGGATTTACGAGGCAAACGAGAGGTTGCTGGTCTCGTTTACGGAGGGGGTACCGGAACGCTTAGTGGGCCCCCAGGCTACCCTACTGGTGGATTGGCTGTTGGTGGAAGGAGGGGTATGAGTGATGTCGCTTGGCATCCGGATAACGTTCGCCTGGATTTCTCCCTCCATTTATCACCCACTCACACTATCCTTCGGGCAGGCCACAAGGCTGGTTACATCTTCTGAAGACGACATGTCTCCGATCATCATGGTCTGGGATTTACGAAACGCCCGCGCTCCAGAAAGAATCTTGACCGGCCACGAGAAAGGCGTTCTTTCTTTGTCCTGGTGCAAACAAGATCCCGATTTGCTGCTTTCTTGCGGTAAGGATAACAGGGTGTTGGGCTGGAATCCTCAGACTTCGGAAATAATTGGCGAGGTACGTACTGCGGCTGTAGCAAGAGGGAGTAGTCGCTAACACCCAGTTAGCTTCCTTCTGCAGATAACTGGGCCTTCCAAGTCGACTGGTGTCCTCGAAACCCCGATTTATTCGCTGCTGCGTTCTTCGACGGAACCATCGGGATTCATTCTGCCCACACTACAAACGAATCTTTAGAAGAGACAGCCGCCGCTCCACAACCTGAAGGAGCGGACATTTTCAACGCCCCGGGGTTCTCTCGCAACGGGCGCTCCACTTTGTCACTTAAGCAGGCCCCTAAGTGGCTCCGTCGACCTGTTTCGAGCTCTTTTGGTTATGGCGGGAAGCTTGCCACGATTTCCAACCTCCCCTCTGCACAGGGCAAGAACCAGAGCAGCGTCGTGCACATCAGGACGGTGGTCTCAGAGTCGTCGATTGTGGAAAGCGCCAACAAACTTCACTCTGCCATCGACGACGGGTCATTACATACCTTCACCGAGAAGAAGGTCGAGGAATTTGAATCCCGCGGAGGGGAAGTCAGTGCTAACTGGAAGGCGTTACTGAGTTTGTTCAAGGCAAACTCCCGAGATGAACTCGTCACTCTCCTTGGTTTCTCCAAAACCGAGATTGCCATCCGCGTCGCAGAGGCTGTCGCCAATCTCAAGAAGCAAACGGAAGCTTCCAGGATCCCTCAAGAAGAAGACCCCGCTGATATCAAACTGCACGAGCCAGTCGTCTCCTTTGTGGAACCAAGTCGAGAGTCGGACGATGAAGAGGAGGGTGGCGAAGCCGAAGACGATGATACTCTCGACGCTACTGGAAGTGGCGCGGAAGGCGCACCATCAGAGGTCAGCGCCAGCGTGGCCTCGGATGCCACAAGCGCGATGAGGTTGGTCGATAGCGAATCTACCACCACCGCCCCCAGCTTGTTCGGAGAGGATCCCATCGGAACTCCCCAGACCGACGCCGGAGCAGACTTTTTCTCTACTATGGGCTTGACAAACCTCTCCAACGACGCGCACATCCGGGTCCCCCACACCAACTACGGAATCGATTCCTCTGTTGCCGCGACCGTCGGATCCCGCCCTTCTTCTGTGGCGTCAGATACACTCAAGAATAACACCTTCCGCATTTATCCAAGCGACGAGTCCGAGACTGACCAGTTAGTTACCAAGGCGTTGGTTCTCGGCGATTTCGAATCTGCTGTGTCCCTTTGCCTTTCCACGGAACGTTACGCGGATGCCATCTTACTCGCTGTGAAAGGGGGCCCAGAACTCTTACAGAAGACGCAGAAAGCCTACTTCGAACGCCGTACGACCGCGCTACCATATCTTCGACTGTTCCAATCAATCGTCACCAACGATTTGAGCGACATTGTCCAAAACGCCGATCTTCAAGAGTGGCAGGAAATCTTTGTTATTCTGTGCTCTTTCGCTACCCCCGATGACTTTTCAAGTCTTACGGAACAACTTGGCGAGCGCCTGGAATTCCAATCTCACCTATTGAAAACCTCGGATGTCGGTGGTGCTTCTGCCAAAGCACTCAAACTCAGGAAGAACGCCACGCTCACCTACTTGGCTGCGGGTAGATTGGAGAGACTGGTCAACATCTGGGTCGAAGAGTTGGCGGAGGGTGAACAATATCTCATTGAGGACGAGGATTGGAGAGGGTCCAGATACGCGACTCATGCAAGCGCACTCCAGACCTTCATTGAGAAGGTAACCGTGTTCCGCGCCGCTGTGGGATACGTGGATGAAGACCTCAAGGCTAGTGCCGGAGCGGACTCGGCAGCAAAGGCATACAAACTTTCGGCCTTGTACGATCGCTACTTCGAGTATGCGGATCTCCTTGTATCGCAAGGTTTGGTGAAGGAGGCGGTTAGCTTCTTGAAGCTTACCCCTGTGGATTATCACGGTGTTCCGGGTTCCACTCTAGACTACAAACTTGGCCGGCAGAGACTCACTGTTGCTTCCGGAGCTGTTCCTGCCCCCAAACCCGCTCCTGCACCTACTGCTACTTCGACGTCCTATGGACCGGCGAAGACCACGACTTCACAAGGCTACTCCTACCCTCAGTACACCCAGTCCTTCCAACCTACTCAGCAGATCCAACCCGTCCAACCTCCCGTCCACCCGCAACCCGCCAATCCTTACGATCATTATGCCAACCCCAGCGTAACCAGTCAGAACAATGCTAGACCACCTCCACAGAACCTATACCAGCCTGCCGTCCCCCCTCAGTACCAGCCAACTCAACAACAGTACACTCCCGTCCAGCCGATGCGGGCTAGCCTTAGTCTCGGATCGACTCCACAACTTTCCAACGCGCCGCTACCGCCACCGCCTAGGAGTCAATTCAGCGGTGCTTCTAATGATGCTTCTTTGCCACCCCCACCAAAGCGCAAGGACGTTGGCGGCTGGAACGACGCTCCAGTGCTTCAAGATAAGCGCCCATCGAGTAGGAATGTCAACAAATTGGCCCCGATCGTTGCGCCCTTCCCGAACTCGATGGGATCACCTGGCCCTACACCTGGCCCATCGCCATACACTACCCAGGGTCAGAGTTCATCGCTCCCTCCTCCGCCCCGGCCAGGCAGTGTCAATTCTCGTCTCCCTCCGCCACCACCGCCACAAAACCGGATGCAATCGCCGCCGCAACCTGGACCCGGTCCGTACGGTCCTCCTCCTGTGTCCCGTGGTTTGCCACCACCCCAGCGGATGGTATCCCCACCGCGGGGACCTGTTGTTCATCAAACTTCGGGCCAGTTTGCTCCTCCCCAGGTGGCTCCACACCAGCGCCTTGGACCCACACCCCCACCTCCTGGTCCGCCTCCGCCTGGCCCTTACAGCCGTGGAACCCCTCCTCCAGGACCATACGGACCGCCACCTACCCATCAGGGACCACCCACTCACCTCCCGCCGCCACCGAATAGGTCTGGTCCCCCACCCTACCAAACAGGACCCCCTCAACCCCTACAGCCACCTCCCCAGGGACCACCAAGATCCGGCCCTCCTCCAGCTGGAGGCGGACCCCCACCCCACCCCCGGGTACAGAAGGGACCCCCTCCTCCAAAGTATCGTAAGTAATGATCAACGTAACTTCTTTCTCGCAAAACTAAGTGCAATTGTAGCCTCTGGCGACCGAAGCCACATCCCCGAATCCTTACGGCCTGTATATGAGATCATTAGTGAGCACCTGAACCATCTAAGAAGGACAACGCCTGTAAGTCGTCACATCGTTGCAGAGTGTAGAGCACGCGCTTAAAACCTTCTGTCGATAATCTAGCCGCAACAGAAGCGAATGGCAGATGACGTGGAGAAGAGGTTGAATCTACTATTCGACGCGTTGAACTGCGAAACGCTCTCTCAAAATGTGACTGATGCTCTCGTCAGTATCGCCCAAGGCAAGTTTCCCTGGTTACGACACCGTTCAAATCATGACCCTGACATATCATTTCTCTTACAGCGATGCAAGCTCACGACCGGGAAGCCGCCGCTGGGCTACACGTGGAACTGCTCACGAAGGGATCCCAAACAGACGACATCGGTGTTTGGATGTCCGGTCTGAAACAACTCCTAATGCGCCTGTGATGAACGCAGAAGCGTGGACCGAGAGCAGTGTCCGAATATCTCGTTTTCTGGCTGGATGGTCGAAAACAAATAGAAGGATCAAGTATGCTCTGCTGTTATTAGGTTTGAACTTTGAGGCCTCGGCGGATCCACTGTATGTCTTTTGTGAGCTCGTCGTATCCTTTAAAATGTTATTGTTTTCCTCGAACTATTAAATTACCGCTCCTATGTCACGAGGCAAGTCTGGTTCCGGGTGGAGCGCATGCAAGTGTGTGAATAGCGGAACTACAACAGCTATTGTTACAAGTACAATGATGGTGAGCGAGCGCTTACAACAGGATCGATGGGTGGGTTACACAAGAGACCATGTGCTACATGGAGAAGGTTACGAAGAGGGGTCGAAGGTTATACCAAGGGTAAAAAGCGAAATCGAAACGAAAAAACCAAAAAGGTGGGTAATTGAAAACGAAAAGGTGAACGAAGGTAACAGAAAAAACACTGCGACGCCGCTCAAAACAGGTCCCCGACCTGTCGGTGCTCAGCAAAAACAACGTCGACACCTTTTCTCCTCAACTCGTCGAATTTTTCGAGAGTCGCACATCGGGCGTCCGCAGGAATCGCCCTCAAATCACCCTCCGTGATAACGACCCTGTCCAAGCCGGCGATGACGCCAGCGAAGCCCAGGATGTGTGCGACGTCGCACCACAAGATCCCCGTTCCCACTGGTCCAAGGCCCAACACGCGGAGAGAGGACGGGCAGCCCGGTGAAGGTTTCATGCCTTGGATGATTCGTTTCATGATGCGAGTCGAGCAGAGTGAACCGGATAGCCTGAGAGCCTCAAGTCGAGGACAATATTCCAGGACAGAACAGGGGTCCACGTCCATCGCGGGGCAAACATCGTTATCACCATCCTGACAGATGCACCGATCGACAATTAGCTACAAATTCTCGGAAGAGAATACCCGACAATAACGTACCTGGACGTCCTCGCTTTCGAATGGAGCGGGGTCCGGCTTGTTCGGTTTCGTGGTAGGCTGGTCACAGACCGCACGGTTTCCCTGATGCCAAAAAGGTTAATCCTCGGTTCAAATTTGACCACGGGCAGAACTTACGAGGCACACGTCCAGTCGATCAATTTTCGTGCCACAGATCTCCAGGAACCTCGTGAAAAGTTCCAACTGCTCCCCGATCGGATCTTGGCCAGTGGCGTTTTCACCATGCACGTCCTCGAACGACTGCGAAGGTACCACAGGCAATTGAACACGCAGGGTCAGCTTGACCGATTCGTCAATACGCTCGACCAACCCGATCAAGCTCCCACATAGCTCGTCTGTCCATTCCGTTCCCTCGACCACGATCTCCTTCAAGTGTAACCGACGGGTCTTGACCGTGGATGTCATCGACTCCGAGAACGAGGACCAGTCGGAGGTGGAGGTAACGGACGGCACGAAGAAACCCATTGGAATGGGAGCGGCGCGCTCGATTTTACGGATCGTCGCCCGGGACTTGTCGAACGTGATGGAGGAAAGTTGTAAGGATTCGACACGTGGGAGGGCGTAACAAAGGGTGACGAGATCCTCGGGATCAACGCAACAGTCGTTTAGCGACAGGGAGGTGGCGTTATGTTTCAAGTCTGAAGTTGCGATCGCAGTGAAGAGGGCGTGATTGACAGTAGTCTTGACCCCGTTGAGCTCGACATGGGGGGAGCGGATGTTATTGATGCTTTCGCGGAGTTGCGGACCAGAGAGCGGAGGGGGAGGCATTGTGAATGGGCCGAAGGTGAAGAAAGGGAATGCCGTGAAGCCGCGAGTGGGCGCGGTTCCGGGAGAAAATCGGAGACGTTTTACGAGGGGTGTGAGTGTGATCGGGAAACTCTTTCCACGGAGGTTCTCCGATTCGAGTGCGAGTTCACTGAAAAGGTGGAACCTGCAGGCGGGTAGAAAACGGCGGCAGGTGGTGGAGATGGCCTTGAGGGACACGGGGTCATTGTGCAGAAAGTCGATGATGGAGTCGGTGAGCTCGGGAGCAAAGTCGGTGAGAGACATTTTAAAGGCAGGGCAGGGATGCCGGATGGAGAACAACTGAGAGAGTCAGCACAAGGCGAGTCTTTATAGCGGCCCAAGCGCGAGCAGTCGGTCAGACAGCAGGAACGGAACACTGGGTTGCTGTGATAGATGATGCCCCTCCGAGATACATAAAACTTGCCGGAAAGACAAAAGGGAGCCAATGCGGACTTGGAGTCGAACCCTCCGGACCTGACGCGGTGTCTCGTATTGTTCTCGAAGAAGCGAGGGGAGATAAGATTTGCAAATACAAAAACAGCAAGATACAAAGCGTGATCCAAGCAAAGACAAAAGACGAGCAGAATCAGTCGATCGGTTGGGTAAACGGTGAAGCAAGGGTGAGGAGCATCCCCCTTATTGTTCCGGTTTTCGATGCGGTAAGAGCATTAATCAGCCCCTAGGAGACCTGGCTAGCCGTCTAGATGCGGTTCACAGGCGACGGAAGCAGCCTGGTAGATGATCCCGGTGGTCGTGGACGACGTGGAACAAGCTCTCAGACCGGCGCAGTGCTAAACTTCACACGATCGCCCTCTCTTCCCTCAAATGCCCTCCTCATCCTCGAGAGACAGGATCGTCGAGGACACTTACGAAGGTCAAAACGACCAACGGCTAGACGACCTCCACTCAAAGATCAGGACTCTACGCGGCGTTCGTCTCAAACCACACCCTTCCCGTAGCTCTCGGTCCGGTCGCTCACCCCTCGGCTACTAGGTGACCACAGACATTCATAGGGACGTCGAATCCCAGAACTTGCTGCTAGACGAATCGGTGCGTTCGACTCCCACTCGCAAGTTCCCCGGGCTAAGGCGGTCTCTAACGACCAGAACAATGCATTCTCTTCGTTCACCACCTCCCTTTCGGATTCCGCACGACGGGCGAATCAAGCGTTTGGCCTAGGTACTCCTCACCTCTCAGCGTTTCGCCCATTGCACTCACCGTTTCAACAGGCCCTGGAACACCGAAGCAGTACAGGATACTTGTCTACTCCATAGGCTCCATTCTGTCTCTCTGGCTAACGTGGAAGATACTCTCCTGGCTCTTCTTCAGTGGCAGTCCAGAACCTATTCCTACCAGCGAATCATACAAGATTTGATTTCGCCTCACGTGGAGAAGAAGAGGTATGCATCTTGATATGTGCATGAGTGCGCGGAGTGCCAGAGGAATCTATCTATCTATATAATTAACTATAAACGTGCAAGTAAGATTGGATCGAAACTCAAACTCCGAGGACGTTCTTTCCCGCCTGCCAAACCGCAAAGCTGACGGCGGTCATCGGTACCACCTTTAAATACCCGATACCCAACCCAACATAGAACCCTCTCCACCCGTTCGCACGCCAGACGTCTCGAACCGTTTCCGACCAGCCTAACCACCTGTCAGGTCGCGTAAGCCCTCCGACTTGCATCCGTCGCCGTACGATCTCGAACGGGTACGAAACCGTCTGCGAGATCGCACCAGCAACAGCACCAAACGCCAGATCGGCTACCGGCGTTCTTGTCTTCTTAGATACCTCCCGAGGGGGGAGGAGACGAGCACGCAAGAATCCCCATACTAAGAACGAAGTCCCAGCGTATGGTATCATGCCTGCGATGGTGACGGTGAACCCTCGATAGAATTTGAGGATCGGGAAGCGATAGAACAGCTCCTTCGTGGCCGAAGGTGGCGGGATCGAGGAAGGGGAGATAGGAGTGTGGATGGAAGCGGGTACTTGAGTTCCTTCATGGTAAAGATACCTCATAGCCTGGATGAATGTCGGTTGCGTCTCTTTGAACGGAGATGACGGGTTCGAATTGCGGGTTCGGAAGGCCATGCGGACTCGGATCAACTCGAGCGGATAAGTGAAGAACACGGTTATCGTGCCTTGCGACACAGCCCCCCTCAGCAAACTCGAAAATTTTCAACACGGAGGGTCACCGTTCCACTCACCAGAGAGAGCTCCAGCAGCGAACCTCCTAGAGTTCGTCTCATCCGCACGAGTTGGCATCAGGAGCTAGTCAACAGGGTCCACACGAGTCGTCAGCTCACTCGCAATGGAAACCCCTCCGCTCATGAACAGACTTACATGGTGAACCTGGTCATAGGCCATAAACTTAATCGCAGCATAGGGAAAGACCCGGATCAAGGTCGCAGAATGTCCCTGGAAGAGAGCCCAGCCTCCGCCCTCCTTGTAAATATCCGCACCAGCACGAAACGCCCCACTCCAACTCCCGGCATACTTCTGGAAATCCGGATTGGAAGCTTGAAATAGGATCTTGACTCTGTCCAACGGCGCAACGACCGTCTTGGCCTAACAGCAGAGTATCGGTGAGCAAGGCGCATCGGAGAGACTCGAACCCGGAAGTACGCACGACACAGCCAGCTACGCCTCCAGCAATGCCAGAACGCACGATGTAGCCAAGACTCTGCTTGTCTCGAGGGGGAGCAGAAGCATTTGGACTCATCAATTCATCCGGTGTGACACGGGGTACTTGGTAGAAAGAAAGGCTCGCCCCGTTTATATCGGCACTTGGGGGAAACGGCGCTAGTACGGATGATATCATGTGTCACTCCGTCAACACGGATCTAAGCCTCGGCCGGGGGTGGAGGCTGTTGCTCTATAAAATAAAATGCTCTATAGCTATTAGACAGGTATAAGTACTCTAGGTCTGAGCGGTGATATCCAAGTTAACCGTGCCAAAAGGAAAACGTTTATAGCTTCACCCGGAGTATATCGCATCCTTGGAGATCTCAATTCCAAAGTTGGTTTTCGCGAGAGCCCTCATCGACCTCTCCAATGCGTCTTCGAACCCTTCGTCCTCCCTGCCGGTCACCCATTGCTTCACTCTCGCATACCAGAAGGCCAGGTCAGTCGTGAAGAGAACCGACTTGAAGATAAAGTGGTGGTAGTAGGCCCAGAACCGTTGCGCCAGCGTCATGTTTGGTGCCTCGGCCAGAGACCGCGACGCACAGATTGCGGTGATCTTGATCCTGTTCACAGGAGAGCCGAACATCTGATTATTTCCCTGCACAATCCTGTGCGCCGTTCATGAGCAACCGTTTGGTCGACAGAACGATGACAAACCTCAAGTTCCGGCCGATGAAGAGCAACTCCTTCGGCATCCTATCCTGGTCCACAAGGAAGTTCTGTAGCCTCTTCTTCATCACCACACTCTTCTCATAGTTGTTCATCTCCGAAAACTCCTTTTCGAATTTCTCGGCTTCCGAGTCGTTCTTGTCGTTGAACGAGGAGAGGGGTCGCATGAGCGTCGCACTAGCAAACATTTTGGGTTCCCCAATTCCCCATTCCGTGGCAACCTCCTCGAGAACTCCGAGGTCGAGTGTCAAAAGACTCTTCCAAAGTGTGGCGTACTGTCGCTGGAAGTCGGGAGTGGAACGGACGTAGAGGCCATGATCCAGGAGAACGAGTTGGGGAGCGCCCTTTATTGTGGGATGGGGTCTGACGATCATATTTCCTGGGTGTGGATCACAGTGGACCCAACCCCATTCGAAAATCTGTACGCTGAACAGTTCGACCATAGTCTTGAGGATGGTAGAAATCCCGCCCTTCAGAACTGGGAAGCGGTGGGCAGCAGAGTTTTCAGATGTGATATCAACGCGCTCCCCCATCAGTTGCTTAACCCCATTCCGGTCGGTCATTCTGACCCCGTCGATCCACTCGGCAGTCATGACTTTCTTCGTCGTGTACTTTTCGCAGACCTGCGGGACGTACACCTTGTCTTTGAGCCTCGGTTCCCCTGCGATAAACTTGGCAGTGGTCGTGGCGTTCACTGCCTCCTGTTCGAAATCGAGTTCTCGTCTCAGGTGGTCAGAGATGAAATCTAGCATAGTCAGTCGGTGCAAGTCCGAGGGCGTAGCGCAATTGCTCACCAACAACGAAGTACGCCTTGACGTCGAATATCAGGTTCTCGTAGGCCCACATCACGAGACGGAACATAGCGAGATCCAGATTGACTTGTTTTCCGACCTCGGGTTTTTGGACCTTAACGGCAACCCAGCCACCACCGTCTTCCTCTCTCAGTCTGGCCTTGTGAACCTGCGCAATACTCGCGCTTGCCACGGCTACAGGGTCGAAGTACTCGAACACGCCACCGGGTCCGGATGGTGGCCTGTGGAACTGAGATTCGAAGACCTTCAGAACTTCCGACAGAGGGACCTGTGCGGCATCGTCGAACAGCTTGGCGAACTTAGCTTGTATAGCTGGAGGTAATACGGCAGCATTGCTAGCGATAGCCTGTCCTGTGAGGGAGACATTCAATCGATTGATAATCCTCGACGGGAGTGGTGACGTACCGATTTTGATGTACAGGCCACCGTTGGAGGTGAGCAGATCGAATATCCGTTCTGCAACACGTTCATGAATCGCTGGGATGCCTTCACTGTTCTCCGCAGTGAAATTAATTTTGTAGTCGAGGGCAATTGTTGCACACTGCATACAGATGCGCGTAAGTGGCGGACTGTGGAGAAGATAGATGACAGAGCACGCACCGTCCACAATGTCCTTATGTTCCTGCTCACTGCAGAAGCGTAAAACTCCTTATCCAAATACCAAGCAGTGCCGACCCCCAACCCGATGTATGCCAGCCCGCGGGATGCCCTGGCCACCCTTCCCGATTTTTGTCGAGGTGGTATAGAGGAAGACCCATGCTTCTGGGGACTCACTTGGGCAGTCAGGCGAGAGAAACTTCGGTTGTTAGGTATTTGAGACCGCCGTGTAGGCAGCGCAACAAAACGGTTTGTTGTCCGAGTCCAGGTCGCGCGCGAGATTTGGGGTATCTTCGAGGCTACTGCAGAAGCAGCGGTGCCAGATAGCATATGAAGGACCAACCACGACGCGAGTCAGCTAGTTGGAGACAGAGGGAGATGGAGGTTCTGGCAGGGACTAGGCGAGCTTGAGCCGGGATCACATATTTCGGGATGTAGGGTGGAAGAAATGACGCACGCGACTCGGCAAGCGGGGTAAGGACGCTCACCCGGGTTCGGACCGAGCGGATTGGATTGGAACAAGTCAAAGAGGAAGGGGCAGAGAAGAGAGACAGGCTTTGCACCTTGAATCTGAATCCATCCTTCAGCCCATAGTCGAGAAACCGGTTTCTTTTGGTTAATCCTCTTGGGACACCGAGCTGCAGCCAGCCATTAGCATGTGACATCCCGGCTCCCTTCGGCACACCGTGAACAGTGTATTCCACTTCTCTCCAACCACACTCATCTTCTCCCTCGTCGCTCAAATTCCGATGCGAGAACTATCTCTTCATGTCTCCGCTCTGAACGACCATGAATACTCTGCGTACACCGAGGCCCTCCACGATTTGATCGCGGACGACCAACCCCCTTCCGATGACTACGAAAACGTATCCGTAGGTGCCAGAGAGGTTCGTGCATGGCTCAGAGGCAGATATGCCTCAATGCCTCTGTCGGATGTAGATGCTGTATGTTCTCTCTTCTCGTTCCGAAGGTTTCCTTCACTTTCTCCACCCTCAGATCCTCAAACTCTTCTACCCAAATTTGGGCGCCCAGGACACATTCAATGCCGGGCAGTTTTTCGCAGTCATGCGTCTCGTCACCCATGCGAGAGATGGGAAGGTCATTTCTAAAACGCTTGCATTTACCCAAGGTGCGGCGATGCCGACCGTTGTTGCGCAGTATCTCGGCCCGAACTGAGCTTGTGCCCCATCTAGCACACCCCAGGAATGATAGTGGACGGCCGCCTTCACGACCGACCTCACGACCACAATCGCCCTCAAAACATCCCCCACCTCCCCACCCGAGTCGCCATAACGGCAGGCGTACCTCGTACGTGACCTCTGTCTCGGATCAAAACCCGTTCCACCGCGGGGAGCATCGCGACGTAGATCATACACCGCCACCACCTCCCTTGGTTCACCCAAAGCCGCCGACACATCCCGATGTGAACACTCTACCTTCAGACTCTACACCCCCTGTTATCCCCTACTCCGCTTACAACCCATTCATGTCTCGGTCAAAGTCCGAGAGGCGACCACCCGGTCAGGATGAATTTCTCCCGAAAGTTCCTCCTTTGCCGCCCCGGAAACCCGCTACCTTGCAACCTGCTCCTCCATCAATAATGACTCTCAACTCCGTTCCTCTCTCTACGAATCCTTTCAAACCTCCGAAACCCAGTCATCTCGTGAGCCCTCTGATGAAGCAGTCGCTTGAAGCTAGTAGAGCCGGTGTCGTGCAACGGAAGGTCGAGGAGAACCTTAATCAAGAACGAGTCCTGCAAGTTCTCAAGAGCAGCAGCGTTCGCAATCGGAGCTCCAGTCCGTCCAAGCTGGCTCCAAGTTCCTCTGGTTCATCTATCTCTAGCGACCTTCGTAAATCTGACACAAGGTCAGAACGCAGCGCACCAAGCCTACCTCCGAGGCGGAATGCCCAAAGCCCTTCTCGTTCAGCGCCTTCTGTTGCTGGCTCCACAATGTCTTACGAATCCGTTGCAAACGCTCGGTTGTCCCTGTCCCCGAGAAAAAGCCGGGGGAATTCCCCCTTCCCCCGGTCCCCAGAACGAGGTCGAGTCTCTGGTGTCACTCCGACAGACGAGCCACGACAAAATTCAACATCCCCGACGCGACACGCGGATATTGCACCCCCTCCTATGCATCCTGACCGCAAAGCGCTCCCTGTAAACGCACCAGGCCTAGAAATTTCATCGGACGATGTCTCTTCTGCGTATCCTCTGTCGTCTTCGCCTCCTAAAGTGTTTAGATCCAAATCCATGGGGCACCCTAAACCTCCGCCGCCACCAACTCGCAAGTCACGTGCAAGACCAGAGAGCATACAACTTCCCCCAAGTTCGACATACGACACACCCGTATTCACACCTGCTCCATCGATTACTACCAACGGCGAGCCCACTCCCCATAATATCACTCGTCGCGTTTCCCTCAGCTCAAATCACAGTCGAGCCTCGTCAATCGATTCTTCACCTTCAGTCAAAAGGAACCTACAGCGCACGTTTTCTGCGTTGCAGCCAAAACTCGATGCGATGAGATACAAGGTTGAGGCGGGGTTGAGCAGGCGCGGATTTGTGGACCACACTACAGACGCCCGCCCGCATCTTATCGGTGCGTGGGGAGACGAGGGTGAGAGGAACCTTATTGGGGGTACGGATACGGCCAGCGTGGATAACGATAGCGCTAGCGTGCTGAGTTACGAGGATGACTCGATGGACGAGAGGCACAGGTCTGCGTATGGAAACCCCAGAGGTGGTACCGTTGGTGTCAACGGTGGTGAGCGGAGAGGTAGGTTGGAAATAGACCGAGATGAGTTGAAGCTCCCAGTCGGCGTATCTGATGGCTGGAAACCTTTATGACCCCATCGTGGATGTCATGGGCGGCCTCGCTTGCGGTTATCTGGACCGGTCTCATCATGACTGGTAGCGTCGATTCTAATATCCACTGGCTGAACCTTCTGCTTGCTTTCACGACAGTGGATTACCATAGATTGTACCGATATCGTTCTGCTCTCCCTGGCTCGTGTTTATTGTTAGATATGTATTCCTTTTACGGTGCTCCTCCCCGACATCTCTCACTATTCGTTTGTCATATTCCTAGATCCGATACCACACGACGACAGTGTAGTTGTATCGATCGCCCGTCCGTCTACCCCTCCGAATCGCCGGAGATCTGGAACCATCTGACCGGCCACATGCAAAGCTGAAGATCAGGAAAATGAGAAAATTTCTCGCTGTAATCCTTTGCATGTTGAGCAGGCTTATTTTCTGGGGTTTCTTCGACAAACTATGATCATCAGTCCGAGCGAGAACCCACATACCTCCTAGAATCGGTTTCCTCTCCTCCTTCTGCAAATTGAAATGCGTTAGCCTCTAAGGTCACTGAACCGTGGTATGTGGCTGGTCTAGTAAACGAGACGAAACCCAACAATGGAATAACCGTCGGCCACAGATAGCGACCCCGCGGCCGGATATACCCTCCCCGGCCGCCGCGCTACGTGAGCGCTCTCGACGGTGAGCGGAATGGAGTTACTCCCAACGAGTAGTGGCGCATAGTCCCTTGATTATCTCTTTGGATGCTATGGTGAGTGATTGACGTGCGATCCTACATTGAAAGTCCTAGCCTGCCGGTACGTAACGCGTAAGGGCGCGTTGATACGTCCCCTCTACGACTGCACCCATACAGCGATACAGGCTCCAGGTTCAAGGATCGTAAGTGGCAAAGTTTTTCTCCGAAGCGGAGTGGGGTTCCACCATATGTCGCCCCTCCATTCTTCGAGCCTGTCGCTCCGTGGGACTGGATGGGCGATAAAAACATACGACGGTTGTAATGCCCGGAGGCATTTGCTTCCAGGGTTGAAACTTGTTACCGATGTGTACCGAAGTGCGAGGACGCTTGTTGCGTTCCCGTCCATGTATTGTGGACGAATTCAAACGACGGGTCTCCACGAGGCATCATGGCATCGCACCTTCTCCCCCCCTCGGCGACTTTTTGTACGTTCACCCGGAATCAAAAGGGCTCGGTCCCTTGCCCCTCCCGTGTACCTTCTTCTCTCCTCGGATGCTTTGTGCCGAACCGTCCAGATTTTGTAGAGAAAAAGGAAAATAAAAATGGGGTCCGAGGACCGCGCTCTGTTTTTCTAAAAGAGAACCGAATGTGAACCGTGACGGTACACAGATGCCACCTGATACATCCTCATACACGTAACAACCTCCGGTTCACTCGACGGTATTTTCAGACCCTCTGGCAGTGTTCACGATAGCCTCCGTGTATACGTAGAATCAACTTATGTCATTCTAAGCATGCATATATGTCGTTTCAATGGACCCCTTCCATTGTGCCCCGCACTTGAAGGCGGTGCGTTTTCCACGCAGAAGTTTTCAAAAATAAAAACAGGGGGGATACTGATCAAAAATACAGTCTATCATGTGGGTCCCTTCGTCCACCTGATCCTCCAGAAGGATAAACCAACACATCACTCTTCACGACCAGACTCAATGAACATCACGAGGGGAGGTGATGAACTCACAAAGTCTCGAGCCATCACGAGTGAACTCAAAAACATTCACTGGCGGTCTTTTTTGCGGGAGCTGGAGGTCTCGACGAGACGATCACGCAACCCTTGTCCTTTCGGGGATCTGTGTGGTACCAACCCAAGAGCAGATTAGATCAGACGTCCAAGTTCAGCTGTTGGTTCCCCATGGGACTACGATTGACCCGCGCTGTTCACAGAAGACTTGCTGAATAGCGTGTAGTCTCACCCTCGTATCCACACCTCCCAGAATACACCCGTTGGTCCAAGAGCGCGGGATACAACAACATTTACTTCCCAGATTTCTCTCTCCCTTCATTCGCAATGACAACCGGGCGCGAAATTCATTTCCTAGACCTACCATTGCAACATTCAACGAGGAACTCCTCGTCAGTACAATCGGGGTAAATCGACAATCCGGGGATCGGGAGATCTCAGTACTACGGATCACGAGAAGTTATTGGAAGCCGGACGCCGACGCCTGGGGGAAGAATAAAAACCCGGACGCTCAAGATCAGGCATTTTCGGGGACTTGGGGGACGATCGGTATCTGTTGAGGCGCCTCTGTTCGACCGCCGTAGCAAAGGGGGTGTGAAAGTCTGGACGGTGTATGGGATAGTCTAGTCATCCGACACACTCCAAGAGCGGTTTGGCTGGAAGCGTGCACGGGGCCCGGTAGGACCGTCCGTTCCATTCCCACAAGCCAGAATAGAAGGTAAACCGCGATCAACATAGGTATGTCTTCGTTAGTTCACGCTTCGAAAGTGATTCGGTTCCAACACTGCGGACCTCTGAAGTGTGTGTATGGATAGCGCCGCACGTGTCGAACCCCAAGTAGCCGTTGTTTGACGATGATCTGGTGTAGAACTGAAGACCATCTTTGGGTGTACCCTCGTGCTCAGTGTCGGAACAAGAGGAAGAGAACTGGCCCCGTCGGTCCATCAGGCGGACGCATTTCACGTGTCGGCAGAGGGGAAGGACGAAGAATAGTGAGGTAACCAAGGGATAGATGTTTTGGCGAGCTGCGCGGGAGCATGTGCGAGTTCGACTTGAAGATGGTGTTGCCCCTGTCGATCGAAAGTGGATCCGTGGGTACCGCGGGGACAGCGGCAGCAGTGCGCACACGACTATTCAACTACACGGTAGTTATCCTCGCGCGATGGAAGTGGCAACATACTGAATAAACAGAGACGCCAAATTCATGCAAACTTTGGACAGCGTCCCCGGGCCCCGAGACGAATACGTCGCGCTCTCGCAACGTTTTAATCCGAGGTTAGCTGGGTCAGAGTTCTGCCTCGTAGGGAGACGACCACGAACAGCCAGCCACTATTCGTGGAGAAGATTCCAACAGGAAACCAACCATTCCCGCACACAGTATACACCAGTAGACGCGTGACCCATAACAACGCACCCTTTAGGTGACCGCGAGACGCTGACCCAGAGAAGCCGTCAATGCGTCGATCAGACAGAGCCGTAGACACGACACTGGGAAGGCCTTGCCACGTGAGACAGATGCCACCCCAGCGGGAGATACAGTGGCACCATTGTTCGGCCCGCCCCCTGGCAAAGCTGGAACGCGACCGCACGGGACCGAATGTAGTATGTGGAACGCGGGATGGACCGAGAATAGAGAATCAGAGGCATTCGAAATGGCCCACATAGCGGTAGTATGGAGAGCTCGAGATCGGGACGGTGTAAACAGCAAGAACGGAACCGAATTGGAAAATGAAGTCGTAGTATTAGCCGAAGGAACGATTCGCTCCCTCCCCTCAAACCCGAAGGGCCGACAATTTCATATGTTTCAAAACACGTCTCACAAAGAAGTGTGCTGCCACTTGCCACTTGGATGTCATTCCATTAATAGTTAATAACCGACTGACTGAATCTGGCAGCGTACCACGGCACCCCAAATTGCTTGGAATATTAAATGTCTTGAGGTCCCGACTTTGGACCTTGGCGAACCCTAATGACAAGGAAAAGAGGTGATTCATCAGTACAATATGGTGGAGCTCTGGTCGAAATCGCAACTTTTCGAAAACATTCAAAGACGTAAATTCACTGAACTCAATCACCAGGCGTTCCTTCTCGCACTCGACCCTGTGCCCAGAGACGGCGCTCCCTGCTTAGTGGGGAGTTCAGGGAATACGGGGTCGAGGATTTGAGCGCCCGACGAGCCCGGCGGTGTATTTCTTGGTCGACCCAAACCGCTGGACTGCTCGCATGTATGGGCCCCGGTTCCTTCGTTGCCAGGACGCCATGTCCAGCTGTCACCAGAAGTTTCAGACGGGAACTTTTGACTAATGCAGGGAGCAAGGCTGGGTGCCTTGCTATCCCCCATCTGAAGCAGATGGCTCGCTAATCTTCGGAGACTCCCAAAGATCCTCATCCCCGAGCAGGGGGGAGAGACGCATCAATGAGTCACTGTCGACCTCCGCACGACAACGGTCGGGGGTTGTGAGGTTTGTCCAAATGGGACCGTGTACCGTGGACCAAAGAAGAGAACTTGAAATATTCAGGTTCGCTGGTTCCTGGCTCGCTGATCCAGTCACCCAGGTTATGGTGTGCCAGGGGATCTGATAACCGAGATAGGCGGAGCGAGACGCGCAGGTGGATCTGATCCTGGGGGAAAAGACCGATATCCAATGAGGTCCTCGACAAGAGGATATCGAAGCATTCGAGACGGGTACAGCATGCGCGAGGGCGTGGAAGAAGTGGGCGTCACCAATCAGGACTCCGGCGCCATGTGGCTGAACAGGGAAGCTCGCGATCGCGGATGGCATGCGATATAGCTGTAGCGGAAGCCTGCAAACAAGCGGACAGCCCACCATACAGGACCAGGACCCCCCCCCCCTCGTCAGGTCAACCAGTGAGATAGTTTGATTCGTACTCGCCACCACCGGTCTGCTATCACGCCCGAGAACACGAGCCCACCCCCCTTGTGAAGATCTCGATTGAAGGCCGAGAGTCACACAGTGGAAATGGTTAGCACTGATGGATCGAATCATTGATGGGGGGGGGTCGAGATCTATCTAACTGCCTGCATTGCAGGGAAGGCGAGCGTAGACAAATATTCCCAGGCGGTGGGAATGTGAGGCTGGAATGGGTCATTTGTAGGGTGGGGAACATGGGCTGGAATTGGTTAGCACTGAAGGGTGCCCTTGAAGGCCGGGTTGCATCCCGTGCTCTGCACAGACCCAGAGCAGGTCGAAGCACTGGAATCCCGAAACGGGCTTCAAGTTTGAAATCCTTTCTTTCTTGGCGAGTCGCTCTCGCTCTTGTGGCAACAGCAAATGTTACCAACTGTCATCAAATCATGAAGACGGAAACTCCCTGCAAACTCCTGCACCTGCATCCCAACTTTCGGCGAATGGAAATTCAAAAGATAATTGCCGCCTTAGATATGGCCAAGATCAACCCAAAGCGAAATACCCACCTCGGTAGTACGGCGAAATGAAAGTCAAAGCCTATCTGTCTCTTCGCAGAGGAAGAATGGACAGCCGAGGGACTAGACATCCATGAGAACTGTGGAGCCGAGAGGGTACGCGAGGCGGAGATCCCCCCCTCCTTTGTTCGACTCATTACGCGTTAATACCACGGCAGCACTGAGCCATCGGCCCACGGCCTGAAGTCCGCCTCTGCTCTGGGAAGGGAGCTACCCGTGGGAATTTTAAATGCCGCATCAGGAAACTTGAGGAGGTTGGTCACAAGTTCAGACCGATCTGCCACGTGCTATGACATGGCCCACTCTCTGTCATCAGAGTGCACTCCCCTGAAGCACGCATATGATTCGTGTTTCAATGCTTGGTTCGCAGGGTATCTGGAGCCGACCCTCACCCCACATCAACAGCGCGAGAAGAACGAGAACCCTCAGGAATACCAGAAGCAGAAGGCTGAGGAATACCAGCAGAAATGCGGAAAGGTCTGGGAGAGTTACAAGGAATGCGTCCAGGTGCGTGCGCGGGATACACTCGGGACCTCCCCACCTCTCGCTTGGTTGTCATACATGTCGTTTACCACGGTTCTGTCATTTTTCTAGAAGGCGATCAAGGATAAGGGCCTGAACGAGCTCTTGGACCAGGCCCGGGAAGAGAACCCTCTACGGGAACCCCCACCACCGCTAGACATACCCTCACACGGTGGTTCCCCCAGCAATTCGAAATAACCGCGTAACCGAGAAATCTCGGTTGCAAAGTGGAGATTCGTACCCACGATCCATGTCCCAGCCGGAGAATATGGTAAGACCCGTGTGTCCGTGCAGTACACGGCACGGCTCCCCTTCTCCGTCCTTCCGTCCGTCCCTTCCTCCTCCCTCCCTCTCTCGCTCTCTCTTCGAAATTCAATCGCTAACGGTCAGCCGTCCTGGCTTCATATTCAGTTCTACAAATTCATTATCGGGTCCCTAGTCTAGACGCGCGGCTATCCTAAGAGAGACGAATCTGCTTAATTACATTTATTTCTCACTCCTTCCAACCCCCGCCATCATGCCCGAGCCCGACGCGTTCGGCGTGCGAAGCTCGCTATGAAGCACAATCTGCGGCTTTGGCGCCGGTCTACCCAGCTCGCATGTATTAAGATATGAGTGACATTCCCCGTCAGGACCACCTTGAGTGCCGCCGTCCTGTGTGTTGGTCACCCCCCTCGATCAGATCGGATGCAATGTTCGCTTCTGCGCGCGGCTGGCGGCCGAGGTTGGAACACAGAGTCCGTTAATTCCATCTGATGTCGAACCGATGGTAGGAGTTAGGATTACCATACCGTACCTATGATAATAAAAAAACGATAGCACTAATACAGACACTCCGGGACTCGTATCACAACGGGTATGAAAGCACAGATAGGAGGGGTAGGAATACAAAAATGACGAGTGTCCCTGGTGTAAATCGCGAAAACAGACGACTGATTGTGTGTTGTGATGGGAAGCGGGGAGGGGGGGGGGATGCAGAACACTTGAACGGGCGTATGTATATGAAACCGAATAAAACCTGGGTGCGAAGCCGAAATAAACCAGAGGGGGCTTGTAGTGTAGGAGAAGGAGAGGGGAAAAACTTTTTCATTCAGTAAGAAACGAATTGGGGCCGGACTAAGAGCTCTTCGTTGTATGGATGCGAGAGCCCTTCGGTAGACGTAAGGAGGTGTTCTCCGTTGCCCCCCATAGTGTATACCTGATGGGAGCTCTCATCAAAGGAGCAACCCAGCGGCAGCGTCAAGGGAGTCTGATCGAATTGAGGATACTGAATCGAACGAGGGACGCAATATGCCTGAAAGTTGGTGGACCTACAGGTAATGATGGTCAGGGATAAACGGAATACCGTGACGGCAACAAGGAAGAACGTACCGGTCGTACCCGAATTCTCCTGCAACAAAACCAGGGTCGTACATGCCCGATTGGTAGCCCAATAAGGGTGTGGGCTGAGACGAGGACGAAGCTGGTGATGAGGAGGTAGATTCGAGGGCGGGGACCTCGTCACTGCCTGGGATGGAGATGGACAAGAGAGGGCCTAGCTGTGGATAGCGCATGGGTTGCGGAGAGAGGACAGAGGCAGGCGGGGTGTTGGTAGACTGGTCAAGAGACACGGACTGGATGGAGAGCATGTACGGGGTCTCGGGGAGCTGAATGACCGAAGGGAACTCGCCATCATAGAGATCCTCGTGGTTCAACTTAATAGCCGTGGAGAACTCTGTCTCGGAATCCAGCTCCAATGACAATACACCAATCACGGGTGAGGATGGCGACGAGCAGTGGGGATCATTCAGAGGAGACTCTGCCGCGATAGACTGAGGGGAGGTGCGTCTGGAAAGTGAACGGGACTGTGGGTGATGGGATTGGCGACCAAGACTGGTGCTCGAGGGGGTGTGTCTGACGCGTTTGGGGTCGTCGACGTATACACAAGAGTGACCGCGAGCAAGGCAACGTTCACAGGAGGGGCGAGTGCCGCTGCACTGGATGCGAGATGCGGGTGTCAGGAGGATGAAATTCGAGTCCGAGTCGGCAAATTGGTAAATGAACGAACCTTGGCCTTGCGCTCGCGGCATTTTTTGCACGCTTGGGAGGTGCGCTGACTTTTCACAGGGGTGGGAGATCTCAAGAAGATGCAAGCACCCTCCGGACCGGGGAGAGTGCCGTATTCGTAGTTGTGATAATTGTGTCCCCAAGGGACATTGTACGGGATCAGATTCCAGCAGTCTTCGAGGTCGTCGTGGGAGGTCTGGGGAAAGATTGGGCTGACCGGGGAGGGGATGGTGCAGACGGAGGAGGCGGAGGGACGACGAGGACGGACGATCTCTGAAGCGTGCTCTTGGTCTGGGGTAAGATCAAGAGGAGGGAGAGGGAGGTCGGAGGTGAACTCTGAGCAATAGTCCTCGACCTTGAGAGGGACATAAGGGAAGGAGGTATGGAAGGCCATTGGTTCGGAGCAGGAGAGAGGGGAGGACGGAGCGGTAGGAGAATTGGGGGGAGGAGGATGGGTATGATATATAGTGGTGATGCGATCGAGCTGAAGATTGGCTCGCAAATCTGTGGAGGGCTAGTCGGGTAGTTGACGCGAGATATCGAGCGTGAATGTTTCAAGTGAGTGTATTTGGTAAGGCGTACCCGCTCCCACCGTCGAATGAGAATCTCCGTCATCGAGAGCTTATGGTTTTCAAATTTTGTGTGAATCACACAAAATTTGAAAACCGTAAGCTCTTCGTGTCCACGATGATGGTACTTTTTGGCGGGGGACAAACAAATACAAATAGACGTGTGATCGCTTGCGCGGGTGCCAGTCCCCAGTGTGATCGAAAGAGAAACAAGCTATGGAAATGGTCACATGTTACCTGTCACACTTCTTTCTGGGAAGAATTTCCATTTTGATTTTCGAATTGCATTTTTTATTGTTTTCCCATGAAACGATCCGTGTGCCTAAGAGGATGGGTCATGCAGGACGGCCAATAGATACCTTTCCGCTGAAACGAGAGCTAGGTGAGCCAATCGAAAGAAAAAAGAAAGAAAACATGGCGAGTACTGGGAGAAATCATCAGCTCGTGTCTCTTGGTCCTTATCCTCAGAAACCGTATCTCATCCTGAGAGAGGGTCAGTTCGCTCTCTTTCCAAACAACGGCGGCTCACCCCCTCGTTCTGTTCCCCGCTGATTTCTTCCAGTCCAGTCTGTACGCTGTCCACGATTCTTTCAATCACGCCGGCGTATTTTCTGCCTTGATCGCCCTCAAAGACGACTCCAGAGTGCTTGATTATGCTGACCGTCCCTGCGCGGGACAAGACGAGGTATCCCAGCACCGACCGGTGGCCGCTCAACATCGTCAGGGTCTGTTCGATCTCGGGTGGCGTGGTCGCGTTGGGGTTTGACGCCGCCGTGGGGACGGACATGATTGATGTGGAAGCTGTAGCCTGTTGCCGACATCTGAGTGAGCGACGAGGAACTGCAACGCGCGTCCCACGGCCTGCTGCGTTTCGCGGGGAGGGCGACTGACCATTCAGAGTGGTCGCGATCAAAGACGGGTTATGTAATTCCCCCACGGTTCGCCCAAGATGGACCCTAAGAACACCCGCCCGGCTATCTCGATAAGTTTCCCAATCGTGTGAGAGCGAGCGAGAGAGAGAGCGAGAGAGAGATGAGGGGAGATCCACCGGCTCCGGCTGCTTCCCTGCACTAGTTGCACCCCCGCGTTAACCTTGCCGAAAATACCAGCGCGCCGCACGATCTTCTCTCTAGGGTCTAGCCTCTGACATCCTCGCCAAACAGTCGACCCGTCAGAAATCTCCGCTCCGAATTCCCCTTTTCTGGGAAGCCCTCACGTAGCAGTAGTCCGCACCGAGATATCCCTGTTGGGAGCTGTAAGCACAACATGTCATCCACATCCCTTGACAACAACCCAACGTCTATCGACCATCCCAGAGACAGCCATCGCCTGTCGTGGCGCCGGTGGCGGAATCCGGGGTTATCAAGATCTGCCCTCTGCCCAAAACTGACTATCCTATCATCGTCGATCCTGCATTCACCCGCTCGTACAGCCAACATCCAGGTCCCTGAAGGCCTGTCAGTCTCCCCGAGATAGGAACACGACGCCACTATCCATGACGAAAAGGGACCCAGTAGTGCATGTCACAATGGATTCATTCACACGATCTGCGGAATCTCTTATAGTCCTGTAACACCATGCTGTGACAGACTTTAGTCCCCTTGGGTAGGAATCAAAATATTGGGTGCCATGTCCACAGCTGTGCCCACAGATTGAACGCCCCATTCAGCGGCAGGAACTGTGTGTATCTAGGCAGCAGTCAATAGCCACCGACAAAGTAAAAACATGCGGCTGATCTCGCTGAATACAGACCCAGATTTCGTTCCAAACCCTACCCGTTTTTCTTTTTCTTTGTGAGGTTCGAACCCGTGGTGTATCATGAGGACAGTTTTATGTAAAACCGGGTCAACGCACTCCGAATCATCGCCAATTTCCCGTGATTGTGGCCCCTCGCTGCGGCTGTTGAACGTTGATCAGTGGTAGCGAGCGGTATGTGTCTTGGGAACCGGGGCGAGTGATTGATCATCTCAATAACACCACACCAGTTTCCAGCTGCGGGCCAGCAGAGGCAAAAAAAACTGCCCAGGTTGTATAGCGATGGGCATTTCAAGTCCCAGGTGACCATACCATCCGCAGAGTCGGGTCCGAACCCGAGTTGTCGCAGCAAGCGAAGAGCCTCTAGAGAGGTGTTATCATCAAGGATACGTCGTCGGCGGTTGGAGGCTCATGGGGGTTCAGGCCCAGAGGCGCATTGTAAGTATATGCAACTGGCGACCTCGGACAGCCAGCTCGCTCGATGCCGATCATTGGATCACTCGCTCGCTCTGTTCGGAATCACCTTTGGAGAGCGCATCGCGCGGCGGCTACAAACTTTCGTTGGCCCAGCCCGACTTCAAAACCGCAGGATCGAGAGACGAGGGAGAGAGAAAGAAAAAGGGGTCGGCGTGTCGTATCGGATACCATGAGCTCTCAAGGAGGACTGTCGCGTCGGAGGGTTGCCAACCAGTCGACCTCGTCCGCAACCCTCACAGAGTCGAATTCAAACCAGGACTCGCGAAACGGTTCCACGAACGCTTCACCCAACCAGACCCAGACCCAAACTCAATCTCATTCCCATGCCGGCTCCGCTTTTCGAGGAGGAGGAGGGATTGCTTGTGATCCCAGAGATTTGGACATGGCCGAGGAGGATGCCAAGGGTGGAAAAATGCCGAGGTTGACGATCATGGAGGAGGTCTTGTTGCTGGGCCTGAAGGATAAACAAGTACGTCCCCTCCGTCTTTTCTCTCCCTTGCATTCCTGGAACCGATTCTCGACATGGACTGGCGGCGGTCCGAACCCGCAGCAGTTTCCATGCACTGTGCTTCCTACCCGCTTGTTGCGGTCGTTCTGACGAGCCGCTTGTGCTTCCTAGGGATACCTCTCGTTCTGGAACGACAACATATCATATGCCCTCCGAGGGTGCATTCTCGTAGAACTGGCGCTACGTCGTCGCATCGCCCTCGTCAAGGACCCCAATCGCCGGCGCCTACCTATATCCGAACGCTTGGTCGAAGTCCTGGATGAGAGGATCACCGGCGAAACCATTCTCGACGAGGCACTCAAAATGATGAAAGCTCAGGAGGGTCCCGGTGGCGAGAGAATGTCGGTTGGTAGCTGGATAGATCTCATGAGCGGTAAGTCGGTCTCGAACTGCCAGCATCGCCCAAGTGGTAAACGTTCCCGATCGGTATTCACCCCGCGTTTCGTTATTTTTTCCGTTTCGGTAGGAGAAACATGGAATCTCATGAAGATGTCATTCCAGCTGAAACAGGTTCGGGAGCGATTGCTCAAAGGTCTGGTGGACAAGGGAGTTCTGCGAACGGAAAAACGAAATTTCCTCCTCTTCGACATGGCCACACATCCTGTGGCTGACGTGCGGACGAAGGACGGAATCGTGGAGAGGGTCGTCAGCTTGCTGACAGCTACCACCACCACGATCCCCGAACGGGCGCTCGACAAGGAGGGGATTCAGTGTAGAGTGATGAGGGCGGTCTGTCTCGTTTGCGCGGCATACGCTGCCAGCGTGCTGGACAATGCGTTCGGCGGGTTAACTTACGAAGACCGGGAGGCAGCCTTTTCGAGATGTGACGAGATCATGACAGAGTTTTCTGCCTGGCCATTTGGGACCGGTAGCAGTTCTGGATCGACGAATTCCCGACGAGCAAACAAGATCGCGGTCGGCGGGGGGAGCAGTGTGGTCACCGGACGGGAAATCGTGATCGGATTGGTGCAGGAAGTAAAGAAAGAGTCCACTTCCGATTCCGAAGAGGACCTTGGATTCGAGCTCATCGCTGGAGTCTTAGAGGTCTTGAGCAAATTGGATTCTTTGCTGTGAGATACCTCTGTCTTTCCGATTCGGTTCGTTTGTTTGTCTGTCTGTTTGTTTGTTTTGGACGCCCTTGCCTCCACCGTACCTTTTCACGTAAAGTTTTATTTTCTTCCTCTCGTTATCTAAAAGTTTGTCCTTTTCTCTCCCTCTCTCTCTCTCGAAGCATCACTTAGAATTGGATTGGCGGGCGGTTCCGAGCAAGATCGTTTGAGGTGAGTTGTCAGGGATAAGCAAACTTTATGTTCGGGCGTAACTTGAAGGGGAGAGTGAACCCTGAAGAACCCTGAGTCTTGTCTTGCAAGAAGTTACCACGCCATAAGGTTCATAAAGCTATTTGCAAATCCGGAAACGCCCACACAAAAACTAACCCACGACCGGGCGGAAGCATTGCGACACGGGGCAGTGACGTGAAAGACCTAGATGTCCCACATCGAGCGAAAAGCTTGTCCTCACCAGAGAGGGGCTGGACGTAAAGGTATGTAAACCGTAACATAACTTAGGCTGATGCACACAAAAGTCGCTAGATTCCGCCCGTGACAGTTGACCGACAGACGGAAACCCCCTGTGGATGTCAAAAGAACCCGAGCGACATGCGACATCGCAGAATGCCGGTCCATCAAACTAACCACGGACATGAGGAAACAGAAAGAGGGAAAAAAAGATAGGGCGGCGGGGAAAACCCATCCGCACCCGACTTCTCTGTCACGCCATCCTCACAACAGAGACGGGGTCCGCCCAATGTTCTAGCGTGGTCAGACGTGCTCGATCGTCCCTCGTGTCAAGTTCGAGGGGGCTGAGTCTGGATCGAACGAGCTCGGGGCCGGCGACATCCCTGCAGTTCATATGATCCTTCTCGCCGGCTGTTTGACCCAGGGTCAGAGCGTCAAACGATTTGATCCCGATGCACTCGGAGAGGCGGAAGGTGACGACAAGGCGAGCGCAGTGAGCTCGGGTAGTATGTTGCGAAGGGCCCCCGACGAATGGGAAAAGTGCTGGGGACCTTAGACCTTACGCGCCCAAAGATCGAAAGTAGACGCGGCGGAGATACGGATGCGACGTGTGAGAGCTGTTGGACGCCGATGTCTTCTAGCGCCTTGCACGTTTGTAAGCGTATCCGGTTGAGAGTGGGAAAATACGTTCATTCGAGGAAGAGGGAGAGAGGGTGGCAGGATCGATGGTATTGCAAATAAGATATTTGAGTGAATGCGTGACCGCCAGGCCCGAGCTCGCGAAGAGGATATGTTTATCGTCCAACCGGATGCTCGCAGACTGGACACACGGTCCCGTCAACATTGGGGAAGACAGCCAATTGATCGAGGAGATCCGTCAGCGGTATGTTGATGCGGGTGGATGCGTGTAAAGCATGACGTTGGTCTCGTAAGAGGTGTATTGGAGTTAGTCTACGAATGTCTCCCGGTTGTTTCGAAGGGGACTCGTGCTGAAACCACAGTCTAGAGTCGCGGGACAGGGGGAGGGCATTACGGTAGTGGTACAGGATCGTCATCATCGTCGGGATCGGGATAGATGTATAGTCACTTGAGCGAGGGTTCGAGGCCCTTGCTGTGGTCCCGTACAAGACTCACGCCTTTCTCCCAATCCACGGAGGAAACTTGGAAGGAAAGAGACCGATGGAGGTTATATTCCAGTAGGAGCATTATGCCCAGTAGGTAGGTCGGGGGTGCTGTCCACGTGTCTACAGCTAACGTCCTGCACGACTGCGAGCGGTGGAGGTACACCCTGACCTTTCGAAGGAATTGGTCAGACATCCCATAGTCTGGTTGAGGGTGATATGGATGGGTGTATCTCCAGGATCGCAAGGTAGGGGAGAGGGTTTTGGGGTAGGCGGTTGCATTCGCGTGTCCCGAGTTCGGGGGGTTCTGCTGAGAACTTCGGGAGGTGTGGTGGGGGACTCTCAGAGACCACCACTTTGTGACAGTGCCAAAATTGGGTCAGCGGACGTTTCTGGGTACCAACCCCCTTTCCGCCGAATCAGGGGCGCCGTTCCTGAGTTCCTGAGACACACGCACATCCAAGTGCACAGAAATGTATATATCCCAGTATCTTATGGTTGCGAATGGGCGCAGGCGAACGACCGGCAAGGGTCACCCCAGGCCACTAGCGCCTATCATGGAAAAGCGGTTTTAGAAAGTTCTGGTTGACAGGATCCCCCTGTGGATAAAAAAGAGATAGTTGTGAGATTATATTGTTCATAAGTGGATTATGCGGTGAGGTACACTACGGTATTTTCGATGAGATCGGTTGTCAGTCCCGAGGATCTTAGAATCTGGGTTTGAGGTGTGCTACTAGCCCTCAAGGGCGGTGACAGAACTCTTGCCCATTTCAGTTATTCCAAGGGGGACCCTACGCGGATCACTCGTTAGCGTGCCCATGGATACGGGGAGAGGAAGGAAACAAGGCGTACGTATGTGTAATGGTGTGATCGAGGCTTGTGGATTCGATGGACGTCACAGAGCAGAGGTCACCGGTCATCCCAGGGGGTGAGGTTGTCCATGGCGACCACCTTGGGGGAGAACTGGGGAGTTTGATACGCGAGCTCCTGACCAAGGGAGAAGAGCCCTGGACCAGCATCGTAGATCTCCGACATGGTGCCTCCCAGCGCAGGGGACGTGGGAGATTGCTAGAATTTGAAGAACAATGCATGCGTGTGTCGGGCCTCATTGGGTGACGGGTCTGAACTTTGACTGGCGTTCGGTCGGGTTTGTAATTCCTTGCTGCTCTCCCTAGTCCAAAGAAAAAAGGGTTAGCTCGACCATTCTGTTACACTCCGTCGATCCTCTGTAGTGTGTGAGAACCCGGTGTCGTGTCGGTGATTTCCTTGGATCCCGGCCGGAAAAGCCGAGGTACACCCCACAAAATAGCCGAAAGAACGCCGTCGATCCCGGCTTCCAATCACGAGCGTGGGATCCACGGGGCGAGCGGAGCTTACCGGTCCTTCCCATAGCTTTGCGCGTGATAGCGAGGATCTCCACCGGCCACTCACTGTTCCCAAACCCAAACACCCAAAACAAGAGACCAGGCACCGTGAGAACGCCCCAGCCGTGACTACACCCCGGAACACGTGAAACACGGTTTCTGATCCTACATTCCTCAGGGGGCCCGCGGAACGGGCGGGTATAGTCATACAATCCGGGTCGTTAATCTACTAGTCTCGTCGAGAGGGCTGACCATGATCAGAATACTGAAGTTTTCCAAACGTCCTCATCCGTCTCAGGGGGGAAGAATCTTTGGGCCCAACAGTCCTTCTCGTGCGCTCTCCTCCACAGGTACCCATCCACAAGTTGCACCTCCCTCAGCTGTGGACAGTACTTATTCCAGGGCAAAATCAACGTCTTGAGCATCGCCTCGTTCGTCCAATCGTCCTCCCACCCATCGTCTGTGATAACCGGCAGCTTCCCGTTTGTCTCGAATAGCTGGAACGTGTGCAGCCGCTCCATGTTGGTCAGAACGTGAGGACCTAAGCTCACGATGAAGTTCTGGAGGAGGTGCATCAATAATGATCCAAGCCAAGACCGATCTGTCGATACTTACATCGTCAGGTCCTGGCCCGGTGTACTCAATCCTGATTCTCAAGACATTCGGGAATACCGAGCACGCAGCGAGCACGACCTCGTTATCCCACAGCGTCGTCGTCTGAAGCGACAATACCTCCAACCGCTCGAAATCATCCGCAAACTTCTGAGCGTTCAACAAGAACACCGACTTGTCGTCAATAAAATGAACCGCCCTCAGGTCCCGCGCGACAGTCAACGGCGGAAAATTGAACGAGGCGATGGGCCCACTGAACTCCCTGAGGTGCTTGGTGTCAAAGTATTGTGCTTGGACGAGCTGCATTTGAAAGTTTGCGTCGGAGAATGCGAAGCAGGTCGAAATGCTCTCGATCTTCGGAGCTCCAGTGAGGAAGAGAGATATGCTGAGCATCAATGACGCGTTGTCGTGGACCCTTCGGACGGTCGGCCCCGTACCTGCGAGCCTGCAATCGTTCTTCGTCAACCTGGGTCGGTGGAGGAAGAGTCGCCTGAGGTTGGGTGGGACCGGGGGAGACGTCGGACGGGTGAACAACGCAAAAATGCGTGCGGTAGTGTCGATATGGAGCGATTCGAGTGATTGAGCTGCGGCGAGACCAAACACCTCGGTGGGGTTCAGATTAGCGAGCTCCTGGTCAGGCTGGCGAAGCACGTCGATCATATAGTATAAACTCCTCAAGGTGAGTTCCGTGATAGGTAAGGTGGTGTGGTCCACGACTGCGTCCGAAACCGTCGGGGATACCACGCACATCTCCAAATGGAGTTTTCGTAGGTTCGGGAATCGATGGAGGAGAGTGTGAATCGTGTCCGGGAGGACGGCGTTGGTGAACGTCAGCTCTCGTAAGCCGACGAGCAGCTGGGTGAAATCAAGCATGGATTCGTATAGCGGGGCGCTGGCGAACAGCGGAATCCTAAAGTCGTAAGCGGTGTCTCCGCTCTCGAGGATCGCGAACGAAGTGAAGTCCCTCCGTTCCGTCTGTGTCGTAGGTGTCCATCGTCCCCTCCGAGCGGGGATGACCTTTCCGTCTTCCTCTACTACTGCGCTTTGCCCGTTCATGGACATCCGAGACACCCCGATCGTGAGGGACCTCGGTAAGACCAAGCTCTCCTCGTTAAGCCCCCGGACCCGTCGGAGGAAGCCAAGGCAGCGGATGAGTGATATGGGGTTCTTCCAGACAACGTGTCGGTACAGGTTCTTGATTGCAAGGTCGTAGAAGGTCTTGCAAATCCGGATGATTACGCTGAGGTCGCGACGGTCGAGTACGTCCGCATTATCCTCGAAGACGCGGAGCCACAATTCGTTCGGTAGCTGTGTTTTAGACATGATGAAATGAGGGTCTCGTAATGTGTGGCGAGTGATATGGACGGAGGAGGTCGGCAAGACGCAGTGGCTGGCGCTGAGCGCTGAAAGTCGGGTGCACGACCGCCCCGTTCGCTTTTTATCTTCCCGAAGCACAGGGATCGGTTTCCCACGGTGCCTCCGTTTGCCTCCGCCTGGTCCGGGATCTGCATCTTGATTACAAAACGCATATAACGACGGCAGAGGTAAAAAAAAAACAGGCCATGTCATGCCGAAAACGAGTGTGTGCAAAGGAGTCTAAAAGAGATCATATGCTTTTAAACGCGACGCAGGGAACATCCATCCAAAAAAACAAGTACAAGTCGATGAAATGAGAAAAGAAGGGAAAAGAATGTCGTCAAAAAGACCTATGCACGGTATCGGGATTATAACGGGGAAAACATATGGGTGGAGTGCGCGATATGGAAGGGATAGCGAGTGAAAAAGGAGCAGGGCGAAGGAAGAAAGCAGTCCGGACCACGTTACGACGTCCAGGAAACGGAATGAAAGGTAACCTCAAAAGTCTGGCCCTACGGCATCAACAACATACAACACCTGCTGGGGTCGCACAAACAACCCCCTGGTCTCCAAGCTTGACGAGTCTGATGGAGTCGGACTTGAGCTCCTCATTCTCTTCGTCCTCGAGTCGAAACCGAAGTGGTCCGCGTCCCGCTTGACACCCTTGCCGCTATGCATGCTCGTCCACGAAGACGACACGTCCGTTCTCCTCCTTCTCAATCTCTCGTCGCCATAATCCCAATCACTAGCTGCGCCTTGGTTGTTGTTTGCGAGTTCGAAATATTTGATTCCGCCCCACGTCCCATCGTGCCACTGCCTATCGTCCGTTCCTCCACTTGCCCAAGACTCGTTTATGGGAACCTCCACACCAACCCATGGTCCCAGTTCGCCTTCGATCTCCCCAATATACCTCGCAAACGCTCTGAACCTCGCCCTCTTCGATGAGATAATACAGGGTATACCGATTTCGAGCGTCGCTCCCTTTGGCAAAGGCGTACTTGGTCGTTCAGGTTCGGGCCCGGTGATCTGGGCGGGTATGGCAGGGTCTTTCACAGTCGACGTGGATGCAGTCGAATCGCCCATTTCGACATCTTCGGGTAGAAGGACGGACTGCCGGATGGTCTCTGTGGATCCTTTTCGCTGAGGTGTCGGTGGCCTCACCACATCTGCCGCGGGCGTCTTGGGTGTAACCTTCCCCTTTCCTTTGACGGTAGCGGAAGGCGAGGGTGCGCTTTCAACCCTCGTCCTCGTGGAAACGACTGAAGCTGTTGACTTGCGGTTTGCTGAATTCGTGGGCGTGGTCTTCCTTGTGGTAACTGTCTTCTTGGGAGGTGGCGCAGGCGGAATGGAAGTCGTGGACATGGTCGATCGGGTTGATGGGGTAGGAGAGGTTTTGCGAGGTCTGGACGATGGGGAAGTGTCCAGTATTGAAGACGTGGCGGTCGTTCGTTTTGTTCTCACAGAAAGATTCGACGCAGCCGAGGCTCTACGTGCCCGGACAGGGGATTTCGATGGAGTAGTAGGAGAAGTGACCCCGAGCGAAGTCTTGGCTGTCCTTACGCTTGTTGTGGAAGCATTGGAGATAGTGGAGACGGTCCTAGTCCTCTTTGTGGACTGGACGGTCGAGTTACTGTTGCTCCCATCCGATGGCCCATCCGATGCTGTCTTGAACGTTGAAGACGCTTCACTTGCCGTCGAAACACGAGATTGCGGTCTCGAAGCTGAGTCTATCGGACTAAGTCCTGGAGCACGGGTCTTAGAGTCGGTGTCCGACCGGGGTGATACCTTGCGGAGCGTGGAGGCACGGGACCTGACGGAGGCAGCCGAGGACTTAACACGATCTGCAGGACTCCTCGATACATTACTCCGCGCGGCCCGAATCTCCGCTGGTGTCCTACGGCTTTCCTGATCCGTTGAGAGCACGGAAGATCGGGTCGGAGAAAGGACGGAGGATGGTCCAGGGGTGAGTTTCGAGTCGGGACGCAAGCTTGGACTCAGCACTCTACTCCTAGGTGTGCCATTCGTGGTCGTCCTGGAAGTAGTGGAAAGAGTGCTCCGAGTCAGAGAGCGAACAGAGCCGGCGGAAGAGGCGACTCGTTCGCGTTTGGTGGGGGACTCTTGGAGTTGAGCAAGCCTCCCTTTCCCAGCGCCGGTGCGCACGGAATGCATGGAACCGCTGTCAGGTTCCTCGTATACGGTTCTCCTGTTGATGATCATCGATTTGTGTGGTGAATGTTCTGGCATCTCTGGATTGAGCAGTTCGTCGATGGAAACATCGATTTCTAAAGATAGTTCGTGTCAGGGTATTTCTGATAGTTGGAGACACGCAATGGCTCACCGTGGCTCAACTCCTTCAATGACCAGCCCTCGAGTTTGTCGAACCCACCCGCCTGCTTGACGCCGACCCATCGCCTTCTTAGCCATTTCACGACGTCTACACGGGCCTGCTCCGTCTGAACCCTCAAATGAGAGGTGGTGGAGAGCATCGTCTGTTCTCTCTCTGTCGGATGTGGCCTCAAAAGGATGGATGATACCAAAGTCTGTGACGGATCATGAGAGCGAATTCACCGAGGTTAGTCGAATCGCTCACCTGATAGACAAGCGGAGCATTCAGCTCGTTTAACCCTCTCCTAACGGAGTCCATAATCCATTCGACCTTGTCTGCATCATCGAACCTAGCTCCATCCCCAGCCATGAACTCTACCCACTCCGGCTGTTCAAAGCATTCATCCACTTGGTTACACAACACCTCGTCGATCGTTTTCCTTGCGGACATTATCAGCTCCCTAACACCGTCTGACCACAAGTCAGAGATGTTTCCGAGTCGCTTCAAAGCTTGATGTGTAGCGAAAAGGAGGGAGAAGATATTAATTGGAGTCGTGCGCTTCGCCAAGCCCTTGACAAGTTGGAGTTTGATCTTGTCGGGGAGTTTGGAAAACTCGGAGGTACACCACCCTTCACCGTAGATGCCGACCAGTGCGCGTCTCGCGCCCCTTTCGAGGTGCTGATTCTTCACATCGTCCGCGATGGCGAACTCTAACACCCGCGGGGCCCGGCGAGCGCACTGGCGACACCTACACCCACCTGAACCCCATTTTCCCCCGGTGATGCGTTCGTATTCGGAAAACTCGAGGAACGCGTGATACAACCCGTGCATCATTTCTTGCACGACCCTTGCCTGGATCTCGTCATATAACGACTGGATGGACAAGAACGTGGCAGACTTCATGATGTGAAATGCCGTGTCGAGGTCGTATGTCCTGTGGGAAAATACCAACGTGCCGGTGTATATGTAACCCAATGTGAAGTGCAACGAGGCCGGTGTGAAGGGTGGGGAGGGTAAGGTCACTGTCAGCGGTTCTTCCTCCCCCGACCCAGAGGCTGATTTGGCGATCGCAGCTGCAGTCTTTCCCCAGCTCTTAAGGGATGTATGAAAGTATGGGGATCGTGTTACGAGCATGAATCGGTGGGAGGAGAAGATGGCAGTTGCACTTTCGTGATTGACGGAGGAGAAGCTGCCGGTGAGAGAAATCTTGATATCTGAGTAGAGGCGAGATCTCCACATGAATACGAGGTCCTTCCTAAGCTTGTCCAGCCTGGTTTCGTCTTCATTTCCCTCTCGGGATTCTGGCGACTGGTCGAAGAGGAATTCGAATGCTTGGCTGAGACCGCGGGCGGTATACAAGTACTCTAGTTCGTTGGGGAAAATCGCAGGGTTGGTTATGGGTAGACGCAAGAGACCGGGGGTGTTAGTGGATGGAGAAGGTGACTGGCCGCGGAACGGAGACGGGGATCGTGATTGATTTGGGAGGTCGACGCCGAGGTTTAAATTGAGCGATAACGCGCCCTGGCCACCCAGAATACTAGGTGTTGCTGAGTATGGAGTTGGAGAACCGATAGGTGCAGGGCGAAATTGAAAATATTTTGCTTGCCAGGATGGGGGAGCACGAGCATAGACGACGGCTTGCGAGAAACAGTAAAAACCCAGGGTCCAGACGAAGATACGAGACGTTTCCAGACGTACCCTTGTGCCCCCAAATCTCTGCCGGGGCTTCTGTGTCGTCATCGTCCTCATCCCGCTCCCAGAGGATATCGGGAAAACGATCCTTGGCCCGTTCGAACAGGTCGTGAAGATCACTCTGCCACGTCTCCTCCGAGAGTTGTACGGCTTCGAGGAGGGCCGGGGGGGTCGCCAAGGTGTTCATTGGGCTGGTGTCGGACCCGACACGGATAGACGGCGGGCGGCGGTGGCGGCAGAGTATCTGTTTGCAGGGAGGTGACAAAAGGCGGAGTTTGAACACGCTTGACTTCATACGGCGCGGTGGACGCAATGCCTCCAGCGTAATGGCTCATTTAATTTCGCGTTCTCGGGGACAATTCTGACTACGGATTGTGCACAGGAGGGAGAAGATAACCGTTCATTCAAAGTCGATTACCTGTGCAGACGTCGAGCTGCGGGGCGAGGTCACGATCGGCCAAGGTAGGACAAGCGATGAACTAGGTGCAGTCGAGATTCATATTTAACCGACACAGGTACTGTCGTGCACCCGAAGGTTGTCATCTTTGGACACACGGGGCCAGTCGTGATTGGGAATAACTGCATCATCGAAGAGGGAACGGTCATAATCAACCGGTAGCGATCCGATTCGTACACACACGGACAAGCAACCCTTCTGATTACCGAAAACCAATGCAGGCGCAAGGAGGTGATGCGTATTGGGGATAACAACCTGTTCGAGATTGGCTGCCGTGAGTGTCGGTGTCCTCGGCTTGTCATTGTCCAGGATCGATGATGTGGCTGTCCGACTTTACAGGGGTCGAGTCCCCGAGCATAGGCGATTGGAATACAATCGGCGTGCGGGCTCGGGTCCACCGTACGCTGCGGATATCGTCTCACTGCGTGATTGGGGCTGGCTGTGTGGTTGCACCGGTTGAGGATGAGGTACTCGGGGAATACACTGTAGTCTACGGGCCTGCGGGGGAGAGACGAACGTGGAGTGGGCGGGGTCGGGTGCAAGAGGATGATTTGAGGCGGAAGCACTGGGAGTATTTGAAGGAGATGATCCCAAAGTTCAACAGAATGCACGACGATGTCAAACAGCCACTATAACTCTCCTCCTCACTTTGAAGACCCGCTTGTTGCCCCCAGACCGCACAAGGTCATCCCGGGCTTGCCGGCTAACGTATGCCCTACAGAAAGTTTAAAAGAATTCTAATCTCATCTCTAACCCAATCCTGCAACAGATGGCCCAGAACCTGGACGACCAGTGTGCCCCCCGCTATGGCTCCCCGCAACTGTACCAGCCTGCTGAGCCTGGCTTCATAATCCCCGGTAGCGTCAACAGACCATTGTCTACTCTCCCCCCTCCAGCAGGCTCGGATTGGTCTCCTTGGAACCCGGTGTCCCAGCAAGCACACAGTTTCAATCCACCCTTCCCTTCACTCTTATATCCGTCCACCCCTTCGCCCTACCAACCTCCGCAAAACATTCGCGCCCCATCGCCCACAGATTCATCTCTCACAGCGCCCCTGCCCACAATTCAAACGCTAACGGATGCCATCTCATCGATACAAGATCCGTCGCTCGACCCCGCCAGGAAGGTTGTCTGGTGTAGAGATATCTTCTTCCTGGTGGATCGTCTCAATCAGTCCGCTTCTGAAGCCCCCATCGGTCCAGTACACATCGAAGACCCCCAACTGCTGAGGTTAACACAAATCGCAGTCCCTACAATCCTCGCTATCGCCTCTCCTCAACCCCCACCAAACCCGATCCCGCCCCACGTAGCCGAGGCAATCTACCTCCGCGCAACATTGGAATCATCTGGCGCTTTTCCAGAAGATGTTCCACTTAACCCCCGCGTTGCTTTCAGGGACTACGAACAAGCCGCCAGGGCTGGGTACTCCCAGGCTTGGTTTAAGCTCGGCCGTGATTACGAGGGTTTTGGAGACGACAAACACGCTCGAACGTGTTTTGAGCGTGGTGTAAAGGCGGGAGTTGAGAACTGTCTCTATGTATGTGCTTGATATCACTATGCTACCGACCACTCACTAACCATGTGACAGAGGATGGGTATGGCGCATCTGTTGGGTCAACTCGGATTACCCCCTCGACCGGATATCGCCCTTCCGCTTCTACAACGTGCAGCTACTCTGGCCACGATCCAGGTTGCTCAACCCGCTTACGTATATGGCCTCTTGCTTCTTGGCGAGTTCTCACAAGCGGTTATTCCCCCACATTTCTTCTCCGCCGTTCTCCCCCCCGGGGTCTCCCCACAGCTCGAGGCTCGCAAGCACCTTGAACGTGCAGCTTATCTGAACTTCTCCCCTGCCCAATACAAACTCGCTCACGCATACGAGTTTGCAGAGCCCCCGTTCCCCTTCGATGCTTTGCTCAGTGTCCAGTACTACTCGTTAGCAAGCCAGCAGGGAGAGGTTGAGGCTGATATGGCACTGAGCAAGTGGTTCTTGTGCGGTGCCGAGGGCGCATTCGATAAAGACGAGTCCCTCGCGTACACCTTTGCGGAGAAAGCTGCACGGAAGGGTATGCCCAGTGCAGAGTTTGCGTTGGGGTATTATGCTGAAGTTGGAGTCGGACGGCCGAAGGATGTCGATGCCGCACGGAGGTGGTACCAAAGGGTAACCTTGATCATGCTTCTTGACTGAATGGCGTTTAAATGACTTCATTTCAATTAGGCTGTGCAACACGGAAACCAGGATGCGCAAGATCGGCTCGCAGCACTCTCACAGCCAGATTCTAACTCCCTGTCACGACAGCAACACGAAGTCTTGGCAGAGACGACGTTGGTTCGGAAGCGGACACAGGCCAAGCAACGTTCCGACGCATCTGGACAACGTCCTGCCGATCGGGCTGATGGGAAAAAGATTATGGAGAACGTCAGGAAGAACTCATTGTTGAAACCTGCTGCACCAGAGAACGACCATCCTCCATCAACGCCTTCCATGCCATCCACACAGCAACAGGAACAGGAACCACCTCAGCAGCAGCCCAAACCCCAGAAACAGCAAAGCTTGGGACCCACACCCCAGTCAGCCCTACAACCATCGCCGCAATCAGCGTATCCACCGGGACAACGCCCATTACCGGGTGGTTTCAAGCAGTTTAAAAACGGCCAGAGATATACCCTGACGGATCCCGGCTCACGACCAGCCTCCGTCCAGGGGTCTGGTGGTCTGGTGCCGCCTAAGAAAGCGGGATCTCCGGAACCTGGAAGGAGGCCGACACCCCAGCAGAACAAACCTCCTGTCCAATCACTTAGCCAACCTGGCCCTGAACAGGGATCCCAACCTAAACCAAAGCCATCTCATAGTTCCCAACCGATCGTCAGTACGTTGCCCCCGCCTGGAACTGGATTCGATCAGGGTCCGTACGCGCAGAAGCCGTATAAGGGAGCGCAGACTTTTCAGGAGATGGGAATTACTACTGCCAAGGTAGAGAACGAGGGTTGTGTGATTATGTGACGGACGTATAGACGTAGCTGCCTCCTCTTATACTCATCTTGTCGGGAACTAGCTTTGTGCCCTCTGGTTCCGCTGATTTATACCGATTTGAACTCTTCTCACCACTCCTTCCATCCTGTGAAAGTACGAGCACGACACGATAAGATCAGGCCTGACTGGCGCCAAAAGGCCCCTGATATTGATCCCTCCCCGCACTCTTTAGCGTCCCTCCGTTCGAACGACCATCGATCTGAACGAGAACCTGGCCGGGATGGCAGAATCGAAGCGACAGGAGTTTCCAAAGACGCACCGGGCGGTGAGGTGGCACCCTCCCAGTTACGATGTTCGCGTCGAGGACGTTCCATTTCCAAAGTGGGTCGCCGATTTCAGATACCTCATCAGACGATCGCTGGAGCTCACTCCTCGAAATCGGTAGGATCGAACATCCCGACGATGCGATCGTGAAGATTACGGTGCGAATATTTCCTGGAATAGCCTTCGCCAGGTTGGTGGTGACTGATATCTGGGGTTTGCCAAAACATAGCTTGCGGGGTTATGCGGAAGTGATCTCCACGTTTACAGAGGACACGATGTTGTCACCGAAGTGTATGTCTCGGTCTGATCAGAAAGACCTGAAGGTACACCAATAACCTTTTTACAGGCATACATCAGGACACGAGTTTGTCGGTGAAGTCGTTGCTCTCGGCTCGAATTTCCTCTCTGTAGGTGGGGAGCAAACTACATCGACCGGCAGACCCGCGCTATATTCAACCCTCAAATTGGGGGACAAAGTTGTTTCACCCTTCACGGTCTCATGTGGGGAGTGCCGGTACGTTCACTCTTTTGTGGATTCTAACCGGCCTAACCCTCTATCTTTCTAGGCCCTGCCGACAGGGATTTAGCTCCCGTTGCTCCTACTCCCTCCTCTTTGGTTCTCCCGCTTTGGAAGGCGGACAAGCCCAATACGTCCGAGTCCCCTGCGCTGGTGGAACCCTCTTCTGTTTGAATGATATCGAGCTGAATCCTACCACTGGCTCTCGTCTCGCAACTCTTGCGGACAGCTCCCTACTCCTCCTGGCGGATATTCTGCCCACTGGGTATTTCGCTGCCCTCCAGCTCTTACAACACCCGAAACTAGTACCCTTACTGAAGGGGAACCCGTACCCTCGTCCAACTCTAGCACTTAGTCCGGCTGGAGAATCTGTGACCTTTCCAAGCGACGTGTTGAACATCGCTTTGATTGGCTTGGGTCCGGTGGGGATCGTACGTACCACCCCTCCCTCCATGATACCAAAACGATTCACTGAAATCCAATTTCATTCGCACCGTGCGCTTCCGTCAGTCTCTTGGACTTCCTCTGGAAAAACGGAATCTCGTACTACCGGATCATCGCTGTCGATCCGCATGAACAACGGCGGGAACTTATCAAGACGATCTATACCAAACTCCTCGAAGCCAAACCTGGGGCGATTAATCCCGATTCGACCTTTGACGCCGTCGATATTGGGACCGCAAAAGAGGCGGGTTTCTCCGCAGATAAGATTGGCTTCGATGGCGTCATAGAGGTAAGCTCAGATCTGAACGTTTGAACCTTCGCGCTCTGGAAGTACCCTAATAAATCGCGTTCGATATACAGGCCGTGGGGAACGCTTCTGCGATTTCGCTTGCTTTTGACCTCGTACGTCCGTTCGGCGTCATAACGTCCGTCGGGGTGCACCAAGACAACCCTCTTCCCATGTCTTGTCGAGCGTTATACGGAAAGAACGTATCGCTCGACTTTGGCCGGTGCCCCGTTCGATCCATCTTCCCCCTCGTACTTGACTTGCTGGTCAGACGGCAGGACGTCTTCGGAGAAGTGGGCACGAAAACCAGCCTTGTTGATAAGATCGTCGGGTTTGACGAGGCTAAAGCGTCATACGAATTGTTCAATAAGGGAGGCTGTGGGAAAGTGTTGTTCGACCCGTGGAGGTAATTTCGTGCCGCTACGACGATGCTACGAGTCGAGAGCGCGAAAAAAAAAAAAGAAAGGAAGTATCCCACCGCCCAGTGCTTCAATACGATGTATAACAGAGACCTCACATAGATACGAACATACATACAATCCATTGTGATCGAACCGTTCGTCATGAATTGTGGGCATCACTAAACCTCCATTATGATGGCCAGGAATAAGCAAACACGGCCACCCAAAACAGGTCTACTGATTACCACGCGAGGAAGGTACCTCAAAACCATCCAGGGAGGACAATCCCGAACGGCCGATAAACGCCATCGGGGTTATGATCTACAAAAATTAGAGGTATAATGAATTTGGGAGCCCCGCCCGCCCGAGAGTCGTCATTATGACTTACCATGATCGGAGATCCCCATATTAAAGGTATTCCAAGGCTTCCAGACGGCATTGGAGACAAATTCTCTCCCGTAGTGTGACAAGATATACATCTCTCCGGTAGAAGGGCCAGTAGGCTCGTCCCCCCTGTAGCGTGGTATGATCAGGAGTGACCTGCTGATACTAGGGTTGGGGTCGAAGTCGGCTGGCCGGCCAGTTCCTAGTTACGAACAAAGAGGAAGGTGAGGAAATCAGAACCTCGTGAACCGCAACTAAAATTCGGAGTTTCAAAAGCACTCACGGGCAGATGGAAGGGGAGTAGCCTGGAAAAAGCTAACGGACACGAAGGTGAGGATAAGGATGGACTTTATCAGCATATGGACGTATGGGTGGGCTCCAGGCCCGATATCGAAGCGAAAGGGAAACAAATTAAGATAGCGATAAGCTTGGGCGAGCGTGCGGTCCTTGAGGCACAAGTGTGGCTCGCACTGCGGACCCGCTTGACCTAAGGGAGAGAGAAAAAAAGTTCTGCAACAGCGCACAGTACTGCGACCAG
>Ga0307515_10002315_pt1 | contig 41585 bp, 5 predicted proteins | sample 17_EM_MG_FD_194513 | JGI IMG/M metagenome (GOLD analysis project Ga0307515, IMG submission 194513) | Populus trichocarpa ectomycorrhiza microbial communities from riparian zone in the Pacific Northwest, United States - 17_EM | ecosystem: Host-associated > Plants > Roots > Unclassified | place... | reverse complement strand
TCAACTGCGTGTCAAGTTAGTTAATTGCGTGTCGAGTTGGTCAAATTGCATGTCAATTACGCGAAACGCGAAAACCAAAGTCTACTTAAATCTCATCCTGCGAATATTTTCCCAATAAGGTAATATTTTAGATATAGGCGCGCGACTAATATAGATACAAACAACTTAAATTTACGTAATATTCTAACTTAATTAGGGAGGAACTAAACCTAATTAGTGGGTGGTATCCGTATATCAATTGGGGGGTGTCTATATATTAATTAGGGGGTATCTATCTACTACTGTCCTAACTTTAAGACCTAGTTTAGGAATAGCGGTTATAGGCTTCTATAAAGTAGAAACTGCAGAAAGGCTTATTCTTATAACTTCTTTAACTAATAGCTCTAGTAGTTTAGTCTTATCTACCTTATCTGCCTTATCCTTAGTAGTTTCGCCATAGGCCTTAAAAACAGCTCCTAATTCGTCCTCCTTAATATTGTCCTTAATTAGCACTAAAGCCTCTAGAGGCTGTACAACTTCTGCTAATAAGCTATTATGTGTATACTGTGTTACTTAAAAGGATTATAAATAGGACTTTTAGGCTTGAGGTGCTTTTAAAGGCTTTAGAGGCTTTAGAGCTAAAGACGTACAACTTTTTTTAGGTGGTATTAGGACAATATTTTACTAACAATTAAATAATTAAATAGACGGCAAACAATATTAAAGCTTTTTAATTAACTATACTAAATATTATAGGCTTCCTGGCTATATCGCTACTATTTACCGCAATATCTAAGCGTTAAATAAGGCGCTAGTACCCTTACCGCTAAGCAACTGCACTGACCAGAGGCTTTAATACTAAGTTCTATATAGTATAGAGCTTCTAGATTGGCTTATAAGGCGTATATATACGAAAAGTTTATAAAAAAGTTGCTATATAAAGGGATAGTTGACTTAGCATGCTAAACTGTTAAGTAGCGTTTGGATGTGGCTTGTGGATACAGTAGTGTATTACCGCTATAACGTTATACCTAAGATAGTTGGTTCTAACGCTAACTAGTTGCCTATTTATATTCCCTATTTCTTAATCTTATAAAGTACACCCTTAACGTATATATATATGTATATATATATATTCTATTATGGCTATATACTATTTAGGGTATAGGCCGTTACAGAGCGCTAATTAAATACTTCCTGCTATTAATATGCTTGCTCTAGTTTAGAAGCTAACTATAAGAACTATATATCTATTACCTAATACTATACTTAACTAAGGAAATAAAGGAAAGTAATATGTTATATTAGAAGAAAGTTAGAGTTTAGAGGCGAGCTTAAGTAAGTAGTTCTTAACGCCTTGTATCCGCAGGGCTATTCTAGCATTATGCGCTTCTTAATCGGCGACGTACTAGTAAAGGCACGTATAGAGGAGGCTCGCGGTGTATTCGGTTAGATAATTAGAGGAGAAATTCTTAAGAGTCTTTGCTTATTAATGTCGGCTTTTATACTTTCTATATTTTATACACTTAAGTATAAACGTCTAGTCTCCTTTATAAATTTAATTATAGCTTTAACTACGCTAATATCTGGCTTCTAGTGTTTAATTGGGCCGTTAATATTCCTACCTCCTTCTTATCTACGTAAGTAGCCTCCTAATGCGTATAATAGATCCCTAAATTAATCTCTATACTACTCTCTTAGTTTAATCCTCTATTATGCCCACCTCCTATAAGAGAAGAGGAAGTGCTATATTGATTCTATAAGCCTATAGTCGTATAACGCCATCTCTAATGCATTAATTTTGTAGAGATATTCCTTTAGAAATAACTTACCGGTCCGTAGCTATGTAAGGATAGTAGCTTTAAAGCTAATTAGCTGCTGGTATAATCCTATAGCCTTTTTAAGGTAGAGTGCTGCGTTAATCTTTCTTATAAACTTGCCCGTATTAGATCTTCCCGCTAAAAGCAGTCCTGTTATTATCTCGGCTTTTTTAACGCTTGCGTCATAAAGTACTATAGGAGGCCGTCTCTCTATAGTGGCTCCTTGCTCTCTAGTCTTATTGCTGCTTTAGTAAGCTTGTTAGCCTTTTCGTTTCCTATAGATCCTAAGTGGCCTGAAATCTTATATAGCGTGATATTATTTAGCTAAAGTTTCTTTAAGATCTCTGCAACTATTTCCTGGCAGGCTTTAGCCCTCTAGCTCTATACTAACAGCAACGCCGATTACGAGTTAGAGAATATTCTTATACTGGAGGTAGGTATTAGAAAACCTGCTTAGTTAACAGCCATGCACGTAGGGTTTTATAGCTAGTTGGCTGCCTTGCTAATTACTAGAAGCTCTATAAGGTAGGCGTCGGCTTAATTAGAGCTTATTACCGTTTTCGAAAGCGTTACTTTAGATAGCGTAGTATATACGCTAACTCCTGCCCTACTATTGCAAACGGATGTATTAATGTATATATTAACCTGCCCTAGCTTATAGTCTTTAATAATAGCTTAAGCATATTCTTCGTCCTTATATATTACTATATTAGGCTTAGCCACCCACGGCGGGTATGCATATAGTTTAACCTTTAGTACCCTATTTACCTAGTTATCCTTATATATCTTTGCTATCCTCTAGGGCGGCAATTAGTGCTATCTATATAGCCTTTGTCTTCGAATTATCTAATAAGGATGTAATTTACTTACTTTATGGATTAATACCTAGAACGCAATAGCCTGGTTACGCAGCCTTTACTTAAAAGGGAGTAAGCCAGCTTCTACCTCCACTATTAGCAGAGTAATAGTACGGAACCCCCTAATAATAGCTTATACTATAATCCTCTGCGCCTACTAAAGGAGCTATATTAACTCTTATATCGCAAGCGGGTACTATATTAGCGACGTATAGTCTACTACTAGTAGGACTAAGCTCTTAGCTAGCTGCTTAAGGCTCTTAGGCTATAGTCCCTTTAATCTACGCAACGCTAGCGCTACCTTAGTGGCTTTACCTGCCTTATTTACTAGGTGTGCCTTAAACTATAGCTCCTTATTAAGAATTACCCTAAGGATTTTGACTTCCTATATTAGGGGGATCCCTTTTCTTTTAAATTGGAGTGGTATAGTGGCATCCCTGCCTGCTTCTTTATATCTAGTAAGGTAAATAAATAACATTTTCTTTGCTTTAAATTAAGCTCTATTAGTCCTCTCCTATTTTTTAAGTATCGGTATAATCTCGCCCTGGATAATCTGCGTATTTTCCTCCGCTGTAAAGCCTATAACCTATGCCAAATAGTTGTTAACAAAGGCTATAGAACTGCTATTTCTGGGTGCGCTTTATATAAGATCCGCGTTAAAGAATAGAAAGAGTATTAGGGCTAGTGCTAATCCCTATGGGAGACCCGCCTACGGGAGCGTTTATACTTCTAATATGTATCCGTTAACTAGGATATAGACTTAATAGTTTGTATAAAAGTCCTATACCTATTATATAATCGTCTAAGGTATCTAACGCTGCCGTAATCTCCTAATTTCTGGCTCTATAGCTATATTATTACACGCGCCCTTAATATTAAATAATACTAGAGATAGCGTCTTCTTTCCTCTTTATGCTCTAAATACGTCCTCGTAGAGATATAATAGTGTATATATTATTAACCTTTGCTTCCTAGCTCTAAAGTATAACTTAGGTAGTTATAGACTAAAACTCCCCTTGGCGAAATTCGACTTGGTTAGTTAGCATCGCCACTATACTTAGGCGCTAAGCACCCTCAACTCACTCGCCGCTTAGGCTGCTCACCCTCTTACTTAGGTTATGCTTAGGCTGCTTAGTTATATTACTGCTCCTCTATCTTATTAACTAATTATGCCTTAAAAGTGCTACGTCCTTACTAATGCAAATTGTCAACTCTATATAATAATCTTAAGGGCTGCGTTTTAGGCCTATAGGGTTCCTAAAACTAGGTCCCCCTTAAAATAGAGCATTCGCCCGTCCTAAGCTGTGCCTATATATAACAGGCGTCCCTAAAGGTATTAGTTAAAAAGGAGGTGCCTTATCTCTTACTATAAGATCTCCTCTAGTCGCGTCCGTTCGCTCCATTCTACCTACTTACTACTTAATTTCCATCCTATCTTCTCTTTTTCTCTCTCTCTCTTTTTACCTGCTACTCTATAGCTTGCCCGTCCGTTTTTACAAGCTTATCTCTATATTCCTCTTCCCTTCCTTCTTTACCTTAGCTTCTGCTTACTTTATCCATTTCTCTATAAAATGCCGAGAAAGAAGAACCCTTATGAGTTCCTTACTATAGCAAGGGTAAAGGGCTCTGACCAAAGTAGGGAGGGCATAGACGGTACTGAAGTTTAAAAGCGTCTTAAGCTAAAGATAGAGAAAGCTTATCTTAGAAAGGTAGAGCTATAGTACCAGTAAGTTATAATTAGCGTACTATAGCGGTTAGATTCTATCCCGCTTTAACCCTTTACTAAATAAATTTGCTAAAGAACATTCTAGTTCTTCTCTATATAACCTAACATCCTTAAAAAAATTCGTTAAGAATATGGTATACGGTATTAATAGCGTTAAGGATAATCCAACAGCAGCCTTAGATACTGTTAGCCAGTACTAGAAAGATTTTATAGCTGGCTGGCGTTGTATTAATACCGCAATACCCGCGAATATAACCCTCTCTATTACGAATATATGTTCCGTTTACATTTCCCTATTTTCTCCTTATTAGAGAGCCTAACCTTATTTAGTTTATTAAAGGCCCGCTAGCCAATAAACTAAAAATGCCTAAGAAAAAAAGGCTAAGAAGGTTTGCGACTAAGAACCACTTTATTTATTTAGGAAGGCAGCCGTAGACGGCAGATTAGGTTGCGTACGAACGACTAGCAATAAAAGTAAACGATTAGGCGGACCTTATAGCCATTATTTATTCTTCTACGCGAGTTAGTAAGTATATTAAGTCTAGCTGTTAAGCGGGTTCTGGCTAGGGTTTACACTATAAGGTAAGGAAACCCCCTCCCTAATATATATATATATATAGCGTAGCAGGTAAATAGATTAACTCAGTTATAATATAGGATGTAACTTTCGCAGTATTTCGCAATAAGTACAGAAACGCAAAGTTTACCGTTTAAATTATTTAAAATGCCAAGAATATAACCATAATACTAGATAAGAGGTAAGCGCTAGGTTACTTAGCCTATTAAGTTAAGCAGTAGTTCTAATTCTTATATTAGTAGGCCAGAACACTCTCTATATAAGGGTATAGTATAAATACCTCTTATTTACAGCCCTATGCTCCTAATACTAGCTATACTTATTGCAGTAAAGGCGTTTAAAAACCACAACACTATTAAAGAGCTCCTTAACATAGTACTACCGGAGGGAGAGATGCTTTATTTATAATAGAAAGAAAGTGTACTTAATACGCCTTTTATTAAGAGTATATCCATAAGATAGAAAATTAAGAGGGTGAACGCATTTAGCTTCTACCTTAGAGCGCTAGGCATCCGCACGGGATACCCTCAGCCGCCTACGATTTACAACTTTAAGGCGGAGGGCTTATACTAGATTAGTATGTATACAGTTATTCCTTCCATCTTTAGGCTACTTACTCATTAATTTCTGGTAAAGATAAGCTATATTCAGCCGCTTAAAGAATAAAGCACGCCGGGCAGAGAGATTTGAATACGTTTAACAATTACTATATACCTAATAATAGTGGTATAGATGGCTAGGCGAGCTACTTTAGCACCGAGCTATATAGTATTATTAATAACCTCTTCTACGGTTTATCTCTCCCTCGTAACCTAAAACTGTGGCAATCTCTCTTAGCAGAGAAGCAGTATAAATTTAAAAATAGCTCAAAATATATTAATATAAAGGAGGAGATTGCCGCTCTAAAAGGGAAGAAGGACGTAAACTCTATAACCCGTTAAAAGGAGCTTTATATACAGAAACGCAAGCAAACTACTAAAGAACTCTATAAGTAGCAGAAGGTACAGCTGTATAGACCGGATGTTAATAATAAGGATAACACCTTACTATACTATTACTAGACTATATTTAACCGAACCCGATTTCTTATACCTAAACGGGACCGCCTTATATTTATTCTTTTTAAGGTCGCTACCTTACGGAGCCCTATAGGTCTTGGCGCTCTCCGCAATATAGTTGCGCTATGTTAAAAGGATGCCGAAGTAGAGTTTTAACCAGGCTTAGAGCTAGAGAAGTGCTGTTACTCTAACTTAATAGGCTAGCGGAAGACAGCTTAATCTCCGCTCGGCGATACGAAGATAAAGACTACTTATAATTGGAGGTATATATATAACTGCTATAAGAAGAGTTATAATAGCTTTTCTAAGCTATACTTCTAATATAACTAGTGGATTTTTGGAGAGGTATAATAAAGCGACCACTGCTAAGCGTATCTGGACGACTGTAAGACACTTCCTATTTAATGTAACCCTCTCGTATATAATAGGGTGCTCGCTACTACCGGCTACTATCCCTTCTGCCTTAGTAGTACTGCGCTAGCTGCGGTATAGATATATTAATTCCTAAAATGGGCTATATAGAAAGAGCATATCCATAGGTATATAGAAACCCTAAATAAGAGTAAACCGCTAAATTGCCCTTACCTAGGTTTACAATATAGGGCGATATTTAATTCAGTTAAGAAGCTGAAATTCCATCTCTAGGATATTTATTGCCTCGACTTTATTAAGGAACCAAAATCACTAAAAAGATTAAAAGAAGACTGTAAGGTGGAAATGCAGCTAGCTAAAGTTAAGAGGTAGAGGTCCGGCTATAAGAAGGAATTAAGTATAGGTAATAAAGCTCTAGCTAAAGTGGGATACGGTTTTATTAACGAGACAATAGAAAGCATTAGCTAATGCCCATCTAATAGATCTATAACACCCTTAAGCCGTTTAATATCAGATTTTTTCAGTTATATAAGTAGTGGCTGGACTAAGAACGGAAGCTTTCCTAGTACTAACACCCCGCCGCCATCTATGTGCAGTGGGATACTTAAGATAATTAACCCTAGACTTCTCCCTTAAGTGGCTACCTATTTAGTAAAAGTATAATACTTTATAAAGCTTAATATAGTCGCTGCCTTTAATCGAATCTATATTTATAAAGGAGATAAGAAGTATATAGCTTTCTGTATATAATAGGGACTTTTTAAATACCTAGTAATGCTATTTAGTATAAAGAACGGTCCTAGTACGTTTTAGTAATATATTAATAATACGCTTCGCAAACTCCTTAAGATATTTATTACCGCGTATATTAATAATATTTTAATCTATTTATTTTCGCTTTTTAAGTATTAAAAGCACGTTTAAATAGTCCTTAAACGCCTATAAGACGCGGGCTTGTAATACGATATTAAGAAATATAAGTTCTACACGTCTAAAGTTATATATTTAGGCCTAATTATATCCTGCAACGGAATTAAAATAGACCCTAAAAAAATAGCTATAATTATAAACTAGAAAAGTCCTAGTAGTATATAAGATATATAAGAATTTCTAGAATTTGCAAATTTCTACCGTTAATTTATTAATCACTTCTTAAAAATTATTTGCTATTAGTAAACTTAGTAAGAAAAAACATAAGATTTAAATAGACTACTAAATATAAATAAGCTTTTAACAACCTAAAATATCGCTTTATAACTGCTTTAATTCTTACCTACTTTAATCTAAACCTTAAATGCATTATTAAAACAGACTCGTCTAATTATATACTAGAAGAAGTGTTATTATAATATAATAAGAACGGCGAGCTACGCCTAGTAGCCTTTCTCTCCTAGAAACTTACCACTACTAAATTAAACTATAAGATAGATAATAAGGAACTACTTACAATTATTAGATGCTTTAAATAATGGCGTCTAAAACTTAAAGGATTACTATTCCTAATACGCGTATTAACGGACCATAAAAACCTATAGTACTTTATAACTATAAAGTAATTAACATAACGCCAAATTCGTTAGGTTAAATACCTCTTATAATTTAACTTTAAGATTACGTACTAACCTAGTAAACTTAATTAGAAGCCTAACTTATTAATATAATAATTATAGGACTTACCTATAAACGCCTTTAATAAACGGATTATAAATTAATTATAAATTCTACTACCCCCTAAGCGCTTTAAGAAACTATACCCTATATTTATAGACGTGGAGCTTAATAAGAATAAATTAGAAATTAATAAGTGGGATATAGAAATTAATAAATTAATAGAGCATAAATATAAGAACGACCCCTAGATAGTAGATATAATAAAAGCAATTTAAATAGGGAAACGGTAATATAAGAATATTACACTCGCTAAATACAAAATCCGTAATAATTGGTTATACTATTAATAGAAAATAGTAGTCCTAAATTCCAAAACCTTACGATTTAAAATACTCGAATTTATATATAATTCCTTTATAGTAGGGCATCCTAGCCGTATAAAGACCTATAAGATTATCTAGTGAGTATATTACTAGCCTATAATATACGACTATATATAAAAATACGTTTAAGTATATAGAATATGCGTACGTAGGAAGACCTCTTATATAAAAAAGTAAGGAGTATTTTAACTATTGCCAATTCTAATATAAAGATAGCAAGATATTTTAATTAACTTTATAGTTAACCTACCTAACAGTAATAGGTTTATAAATATTATAGTAGTTATTAACCGTTTTATAAAAATGCAGTATATAATTCCTATAGACTTAATTAATACAATATTAGTAGCCGAATGTTTTATTAAGCACGTCTTTAAGCTATACGGACTTCCTAATTTAATAATATCTAACTATAGGAGCTAGTTTATTTTAGACTTCTAGTAAGCCGTATATAAGCGATTAAGTATATAAATACAACTCTTAACTATATTTTATCTATAAATAGACAGTTAAACTAAAATTATAAACATAATTATAGAATAATACTTATAAATATACTACTTCTACCTATAAGACAACTGGGAAAAGTAGCTACCTTTAGCTAAGTTTACTGCGAATAATATAAGAAATAAATTAATAAGCGTAATGCTGTTCTACGCAACCTATAGACAAGACCCTTAACTTAGATTTAAACTATAACCTAAAATCGATATAATAGAACCTATAATTAAAAGGATTTAACTAATTAACGTGTATAACTTCGCTAATTAAATAAAGTAGTTAACGGAACTATTACAAAGTAAATTAGCGTACGCTTAAATAGTATAGGAATAGTATATAAATAAAGGACGAGCTCCTACGTAGGACTTTAAGGAAGGTAATATAGCTTACCTAAATATATAAAACCTAAAGACTTAACAACCCTTAAAGAAACTAGACTAAAAGTTTGCGGGCCTATACTAAATTAAGAAGAAACTAAGCCTATATACTTATAAGCTTAAACTATTAACTAAGATAAAAATATATCCGACGTTTTACGTAAACTTACTATAACCCTTAAAGGGTAAACCTATAACTCGCAAAGTGCCACCATCACCTTCTATAATTGTTAATAACGGTAATAGCTCTTACTTTATTAACTTAATTAATAATATATAATAAAAAACACAGTCTAAATAATTTAAAGATCTTATTAAATAGAAAGGATATAAGACATAAACCTAGGAACCTTACGAGTAAATTAAGACAGATGCGCCTTTCCTAGTAAAAGAATTCTATAAGGACTATCCTTTGCGGCCTACTTTAGCTAGATAGATATAATATACAGGTAAATAACTGCCACCTAATACAAATATACAAAACACAATAGCAGAAAGCTCGAATTTAAAAAGAACTTAAAATATATTATAATGTTTATATTATAGTTACATAATATACAAGATATTAAGGAACTTTAACCGGCGGTTAAAGTTATCTAATTAGTTAAGATTGCCTTGCTAAGACCCTCTATAAAGATATTAATTCTACTTACCGCCTTAACCAAGCTAATAGCGATTTTCTATCCTAGGGATAGAAAATCCTAATTAGTCTATTTAACAATAGAACCAGTAAAACTCTATACCGCTACCCGACGTAAGTATATAAACATAATAAGTAATAAGTCTTGACTAAAATTGAATTATTTTAGACCTTTAGCTAAAGGGGGGGGGGTATTATAACGGGACTAGCCTAGTTATAGTAGGAATATCTTAGTAAAACACTTAATAGATAAATTCCAACGCTTTAACTAAATTCCGCTAAATTCTACTAGCTTAATTAACTTCTGCTAAGTTTTACTAGATTAATTAAATTCTACTAAAGTCTATTGAAGACCGCGTGCGTATATGCGCACGTATCGACCACCAAGACCCCTAACTATTTAATTATATAATTCTCTCGTTATTCCCTTCTCTCTTTACGTAATGTCTTATTCTCTACAAGAGCTATACCTATAGATTTAGATAGAATTTATATTATTCCTTCAAATCTGCCCTAAAGCCTCTTCGCGCCCTTATAATAAGTTTAGAATACAGGAATATAGAAATATAGAAATGCGATATACTAACGTACTAATATACTAACGTACTTAGTATATTTCTTAGGCGTAGTATTATATATTTAAAGGACTACAGTCCCTACCTAGATAATTCTCTTCTTTATAGTAAATCTTAAAATATAATTAGAGTTAATTTGTTAAGTAACTACTCCACTAGTTATATTATTGTTATTAACTTATTTATTATTTATATACCTAGCCTATTAATAAGTTTACTATAGTATCTCCTATAAGGCTTTGTTGTATATTTACTACTTAATTATAGTATTAATAAGTTAAGTAATATGCCACCAAAAGTACTAGTTATAATGCCGTTAATAGCAGCAACTACTTTAGGAATAAGTGGGGACACTAACTTATAGCTTGTTACGGTAGGCTAATTACAAGAAATAGTTAATTAATTAATAGATAATAATTAAATACTTAAAGAACGAATTAATGGAATTAAAGTAGTAAAGGTTAAGTTACTATTAGTCAAGCAATTCTTAGGAAAGAAGTTAAAGCTTAAGGGTTTTTTAGTATAAATATGTTTTAAGGTAATATAGAAAGGTATAAAGCTCGTTACGCTAATAGACTAAGTAGTCTACGCAGGGTTATTCCTAATAGAAAGAGCACTTAAGTGGTTTAAATCTTACCTTATTAAGATACAGAAGTATAGGGACATAACTACTAACCTAGAAGTTAAGTATGTATTCTTAAGCTGAAATAGATTTATAAAGTAACTTATATAAATATTTAGAGACCTAAAAGTAATAACTATAGTGGAATAAAAGCTTTAAAACCTAATATAACGAACCTTAGCAATTAAGTATATAACGCAGTTTTAAACACTAGCTATATAGGTTAAGTAGAACAATAAGGCGCTTATAGCATAGTATAAGTAAGGACTTAAAGTAAAAGTCTGGGATATAATTATCCTAATAGAAGATACGGATATACTTAAGGAACTTATAGATTAAGTAATTAAGATTAATAATAAGATCTATTAAAGAGAATAAACTAAGAGAGTGTAAAATAGAGTTCTATAGTTATATAAGGCGTAAAGTACGCAATAATATAGTTAAAATTGAAACCTATAAAATGGTGGACTAGAGCTAATAGACGTAAGTAGTACTAAAGAATTTAGAAGATAAAATAGAAAACTATAGAAACCTAAAGGTTAAGGATTAAGTAATTATAGGACTAAGGAGCAGAGGCTAAACTAGGGATTTTAGTAGTAGAAGACGTTTAGGTAGACTCTATAATAAGAAAAATAGCTTAAAAAAGGAGCTTATATAAACTGCGGAAAATAGGGTTATTTTACTAGAAACTATAGAGGCAGTTAAGGAAGCTATATAGTAAAGGGAATAAGACTAGTAGACAATATATACGTATAATAAGATAATAATATAAGCTTAGGCCCCCCGAACTCGGCGACCCAACTAAAATCAAACTACCAATTTGTCAACCTATTTTCTCCATAACGAATCGATTAATATGGACAAAAATAAGCAGAACTTATAAATGGCCATCGTAGATTTCAAATCTGGTGTATATAAGTATGCGCGAAAAGCTATACTTATATACGGTATTCCTTTATCAATTTTAAGCGACCAATTAAATAGCAGGCTATTATAACAATTTATATACCAATGCAAATAGCAATTAACTCCTATATAGTAGGCCTTCCTTACTAATTGGGTACTTAAATAGGATTTATAAAAAATATTCCCATTATATACGTAATTATGAAAAAATAATAGCTTAGGTCTTTAGTTAGGGTAGTAATACTAAGCCCCTTAGTAAAATATAGGTAATTAGCTACTTTAAATAAAATCTTTATATAAAATCTATATATACCTAATTAATAGAAGGTGTATAAATTAATAGGGTATAACTAAAGTAAATTTAAAAGGGTTGTAGCCTTTATAAAAGGGTGTAAAAAAGGTTAATATATAGGCAAAAAAACACCTCAAATTTAGACAAATTTAGAGTTATATTAAGCATATATATAAATTTAATTACTATAGGATATATCTTTAAAAAAAGTTATTTATAAACTTATTTAATAATTATAAATAGGTATTTATTATAAAGACAATATTTACCCTTAGCTAAATAATTTATTTTAAAGTAATATACCCCTAATTAATATAAGTATACTAAAGTAAAGTACTTTATTAAATATATATAACGTAAAAGAATAGTTAAATATCGAATTATATTATATTTAGGCTATTTATTATTATTTTTTAATACTAAAAACTAAATTATTTAGTAATAAAGCTTAATTATATTTCCTTAATAGCTAGATAGGCCATAATATAGTTAGATTTTTATTAAAATAAAAATTATATAATATATAGCTTATTTTTTATTACTTTATTTAATATTATAACCCTTAAATATATTTTATTCCTCCGACTCCTTAGTATATATATTGCTTTCCCTAATAGAAAGGAGCTCTTGCTGCACCCGGCCTAAAAAGACCAAAAACAACTAAAAGAACCCTGAAAAACACCTAGAGAATCCCCCTGAGATGCATGCATCGCAGGGGAGGCATACGTTAAATGACGGTGGTTCGCACTCGCGCGCGCCCACCAGAACCACGCCTAGTAATGGCCCTCTATAATAAGAATAGGCGAATACCACACTATAAAGCGGAAAGACCTCTATTAAGAAGGCATCTAATAAAATATAAAGCCTATTAGATGCGTCTAGTATCCATAGTTACGGGGGAGTAACTGTTAGCCATAATAAACTAATATAGCTAGCAGAATGGCTCCGCCAATCCAGCGTACCTTAGGCGCCCCTTTAGCAAACCCTTAACTAAATCCTCCAACGGCTAAGTAAAATTAAAAATAAATAAAACCCCTCCTTACCGGTAAACCGCACCTGGGCCGCCGTAGCTGCGCCTCTATAGTACAGGGAGCCTACCCCCCTAAAGATAATATCCGGGTATATAATTATAATATAACCAAATACAGAGAAAGCAGAGGGGCTTAGGGGATAATTAGAAACAGAAGTCCTTATAGAAATTCGTAAAGAGGTCTATAATACTATTATAGTCCAACACCTTAGGAGCGGAGATATTAGAGTTACCCTAAGGGACTAATAGGTAAAGGAACGAGCTATAAGGGTAGGGGATAGGCTAGGAGAACGTATTAGCATAAAAGTACTCCATAAAAATTACCTAGTTAAAGTCCTAGCGGTTCCCCTAAGCCTTAGGGTAGAAAAGGGATGCTAGGCGGATAATACGGCAACTATATATAAGATAGTAAAACAAACGGAACGCCTTATATTAGGACTTGAGATTACCCGAATCTAATAGCTTTAACAGGAAAATGTAAACTAAGCATACGATAAAAATAATAAAAGAATATAAAGGTCGCCAGAGACTTGCTAGGGAGACGCTAGTCGAACGTATGGCTTCCTTATTGTTAGCACATATACACTAGGAATGTAAAAACTTCTTATCTAAAAAGGTATTATTATAAATGGCCTTATATATAACGTAAGGCTCTATAACCATAAACTCCGCTTAGAATAATGCTACCGCTGCGTATAATGGGGACACACCCAATCTACATGCGCAGTATAGGTGTGCTGCGGCCACTGTACAGGCCCCTATAATATAAGAAACTGCTTAAATTAAGACTAAATAAAATGTGCAAATTGCTACCGAAGCACATATAAGGCGTAGGAGAGAGGAGACTGTATTAAATATAGGAGACGGAAGGTAAGGGCTTAACAGCTACGGGAATAACTGCACGCTAGGTTATATAAATGGAAATAATAAGCGATAAGCTAGGGGGGCGTAGGTGCCTTTCTAGCATTTCCTACCTTTAATACCGGGGGGCTAGGCCAGCTATCCCAAGCCTTAATGGGCCAGAAGTGTTGCCGCGCGATATTACTAGACTGTATAGGGATATAAGGATTATAGGGGACATAAGGAAGAGGACGCCCTGTAGGAAGACCATTATGGATAGCTATAGTAAGCTTAAGACTAGGATAATTAAGAATTAGACTTAATGCGGTAAATATAACATTTACAGCCAACTCTTAAAGGGTATATAGCCAACTAGTAAGAACAGGGGAGGAACCGGAGATAATAATAGATTTAGATATAGAAGCGCTACTAGGAACACAAGACACGGGAATAAAAAGCTCTATATAAAATAAGTAGTAACTAGGATGCAGATATAAGAGATAGAAGCTTTAAATGTTCTAGAGAAAGTGGAAATAGAGGAAGCAAGGAATAAAGGAGAGGTGAAGGACCCCTGCTGGGGGTCCGCCACCTATCCATTATATAGTATAACTGCGGTAATACAAACCACCGTCTTACAAGGCCCTTGCTAGATAGCTTAGACCTAGAGAAATACTATATCCTTGCTATATAAGAGCCGTATTATAATACCTATACATAATTAATATACTGCCCCTAAGGATTCCAGCTCCTATATAAACCAAAAGCAGCTATATATATATGCTTTATAATTAGTAAGGCTATCAGCCTATCCTTATGGTTATGGCAGGTAGTTAACCTAGATATTGCAGTTATAATAATCTAGATATATAGGGGACCGGTTTAGATTATTAATGTATATAACCCTAGGGTTAAAGGGGTCCTATAAATAGAGAATATTATATTAGTAATAAGCTTACTAGAAACCAAAGATATAGAGTTTATCCTATTAGGAGATATAAACCTCTACCACCCGCAGTGGGGGGGTATCTATATTGCTGCCGAATAATAGGTAGAGTGCCTACTAAAAGCTATAGACACCTGGGGCCTTAAGCTAGCCACCCCCCTAGGAGTAATTATATAGCAATAAGGCACCGCTAGAAGTATAATTGACCTTATATTTATGGACAAAGGCCTATACCAGAGACTTAAAAGGTGCAACCCCGAAGAAGAATAGGCACTCGCTTTAGACTATATCCTTATCTAGATACAGCTAGATCTGGATATTAAGGCATAATTAAATAGTAAAAGATACGCAATAAGAAAGCTTAAGATAGATAGCTTCCTTAATATAGTCGAACAACAACTTTAAGACCTAGAAGAAATCCACCCAATACCAAATAAGCGAGGCTTAGTGGCTACCCCTAAGGAAATTAACTAAAGACTAGAAAGGATCCAGGCAGCAATTAAAAATGGGTTAGAAGAGCACTGCCTAGTCTCAAAAGCGGGCCCCTACGCGCAACACGCATGGTCCGCACAATGCGCAGTTCTCGTCGCCAGCTAATAATAAGCAAGAAGAAAATACACAAGCAGCTATAATCCTAAAGACGAGAGACATTATAAAGATATAAGAAACTAGCTAAAGAATACCCTAAAAAAAGAAGTAAGGAATAGCTGGAGATGGTTTATAAATGAGCATACTACTAACCCGAGCCTCCCCCACAATAAAGGTCTTTGGAGGATGGCAAAATAGGCAAAAAGAAAGGTAGGACATCTAGTAGAAGACCTATACCTTCCGCCCCTGCGAAGACCAGGTAAATTACTAGCTATAAGCGACAATAATAAGAAGGTAAAAATTCTTATAAAAAGATTTTTCCCTTAACCAGCTTTAGCAGACCTTAGCGATATTACGGGTAAAGCACCGGTAACTTACCTAAGGGTTGACAGTGACATAACAACCAAAGAAATGGCTAGAATTATTAGCTGCCTTTTAAATAATATAGTACTAGGACTAGATGGGATTCTAAATAAAGCCCTAAAGACCTGCGGACTATTAATAGCACCTTAGCTTATAGATGTAGCTAGAGTATACTTTATAATAGGCTACTACCCGAGACTTGGAAGAGCTATAATAACGTTTATCCTATGTAAAGAAGGCAAAGCAGACTACTTATTTCTAGGAAGCTACCGCCCTATTGCCTTAGAGAATACCCTTAATAAGATCTTAGAAAGGGTAATAGCGGACCGTATAGCAGATATAGTAGAGGAACACGCCCTACTACTATAAAGCTAAATAGGGGTAAGAAAGAACCGCTTAACACTATTAGCACTTACGCTACTTGCTGCCACTATTAAATTAGTATAGGCGATGCGAAGGGACTTTGTAGTATTAATGCTTAGCCTAGATATTAGTGGCGCCTATAATAACGTACCCCATAAGCGTCTCCTATACATCCTTAGAGCAAAAGGCTTCTTAGAATAGATTATATAATTTATTTAAGGGTTTATAGGCTAAAAAGAAATATCGCTGGTCTTTAGCGGATACTAAAGCCCTCCTATCGCAGTTGTAATAGGAATACCATAAGAATTACCCCTCTCGCCTATACTTTTCCTTTTCTTTATAAGCAACCTGCTTAACTCCTTTAAGGAAGGGGCGACCTAGGGGATAGGCTTTATTAATAATATAAACCTAATTATATACGGGCTAACAGCCGTAGAGAATTATAGAACGCTAGAGAAAGCTTATAATACCTATATAGAATAGGCAAGACGATATAGAGTCCAATTCTTACTAGAGAAGTACCAGCTAATCCATTTTATAAGAAAACGTAACTAATCTGCAGATCTCTAGTATATAATTCGTATCTAAGGCTTTAGGGGTCAGCTAGTTCAGGGCTTAAGAGTATTAGGAGTATGGGTAGACAGTAAGCTCCGGTGGAGCGTATATGCGGCCTAAGCGGCCCGTAAGGGCTAAGTATAGTACATTGTATTATCTAGGATCGTCAATTCCACATAGGGCCCATGCTTTTAGAGGTTACGCCTACTATACATAGCAGTTGTCCGGCCAACCATAACGTATAGGTCCAGTATTTGGGCCATTAGAGAATCTGAGAAAGGCCCCCCTAAATCGCTCCTTAAACCACTCTAAAAGGTCTAAATAGCCTACCTCTGGAGTATAATAGGCGGATATAAGCGAACGGCCATAGTACTGCTTAAGAAGGAAGCTAATATTCCCCCCCTATAACTATATATTGAAGCCACTACAATATAAAGGGTGTAAAAGGAACGCAACTCTAATGTTATAAAGTATATTAAGATACGCCTAAATAAACTATGGAGGGACCCTAGGGCGCCTTATAGGAGAATAAACTAACAACCCTAAAGTAGGGAAGATATATTAGAGAAACAGGTGAAGAAAGCAGAAGAAGAATGGTGCTACTTTAGGGCCCAGGCCTATATAGAGGAGGAAGGGAGACGCGTAAGAGGCCAGCAAGGACAACAGTAAGAGAGAGAAAAGAGCTAAAGTAAAGCATAAAAGAACGCCGGGAAACCAACTACTGTAATGCAATACTGGCTAAACTAACGCTAGAGAGGCGTATAGGAGTTAAAGGTACAGAGGTTAACTAAGGCAAGAAAAACCCAAGCCGTAGCATAGTTAACGCTATAGGGGGTAAATACCCTAGGGCTCCGAGAAGGCCTAACAAAGGCAGAAAATATAATGGTAACACTCTTAAGAACAGGAGTAATAGGACTAAAAGACTGGCTCTACTAGGTAGGTGTCCTAGTAGGTAGCCTAAGATGTAAATATGGCTAGCCAAGACAGATACTAAAGCATGTAATACTGCTATGCCCCTTACATACTAACCAAGAAGCAATGCTCTTAGTAGCTAGTATAGAAAACTATAAGACACTGCTCTTAATATAAAAAGGCCTTAAGGCGGTTACCCAGTGGCTTATTAGCTAAAATGTACTAAACCAGTTCCGGGTTATAAAGGAAATGGTAATAGAAGGCAGGGGGGCGAGCAACAGGTGCCCCCTAATGACTCTATAGTAGTAGAGTAAAGTTTGCAATACTAGCGCGTCCGTAGGCTTGTTACGGCAGCAGTGGTTCCCAAGGAGGTCAAAAAGTAAGGTAGCAGAAGCACCATAGGTGACTCGCAGGCGCCTCGCAGGCGCCTCGTAGGCGAGTCCCAAAAGGCGGGGAGATGGATCACGGGGTTTTCTCAAATAGAGTTTTCTCCCCACATGTATATAAGGAGTAGTCCGCGTGGGCCCAATAGGGATCCGAATCGGACGTTAAGCAATGAATTATTATTATTTTATTCCTCCTCTATTAAGTTAAAATATTTTTAGTTAATTATAAAGTATATATATCTTAATTATATAGGTCTAATTATAAAGTATTATTTTATTAAGTATTACTATAATACCTAAAAGAAGGCCTTATAACAAAAATAATTAAATTTAGCTAGTATATCTTTAGTATTTACTTATAAAATCTATATAAAGGCTATAAATCTTTTTAGGTTAATAATAGGGCTTTAATAATAGGATTAAGATTTAAATAAGCTAATAGTAAGTAATTTAATATTATAACGACCCTAAAGAAGCCTTATAATATAATTAAGTAGCTTAAGACCTTTATAATAAGTATATACTTAATTAAAAGACTTGGTCATTTTTATAAAAAATAAGTTAATAACTTTAGAGAGTTATTATAAAGGCTATATATATAGACGCTTAAATATATAGCTTTTAATTATAACTTAAAGACCTTAAAAGTCTAAAATTTTATAAATGGATAACAGTAGATCTAAATATAATATTAAAAAATATATATTTAATTCACTAAGCTATAGCAGAGGTAGAGGGGAAAAAGGCTAAAATAAGGGTAAAGCAGCTAAAATTAAGGCTTTAAAATGCGCTAGATAGAAAGCCCGAGGTCGATATACTAAATAGTATATAAGAGCAAATAATCGATTTGATTTCGTTAAGTGTAAATAGCTTCCAAAGTGGTATAGCCGATTTGGTGGGGTAAACGAGTTCGGGGGTAACCGAGTTCGGGGGGTCCGAGCTTACTACGAGGAATAAAAGAATGTTTAATTAACAATTTTATATTTTACTATAATAACGCATACTAAGTTTTTAAGGACGCTAAGTATAGTATAAGCTATTAGTTATAAGAGCCTAAGTTAAAAGAACTTTAGGGTATAAAAGAGTTAAATAAAGAATAAAATTAACTCTATAAACTAGATTAGGACGAAGACAATATATAGCTAGCAGTTAGCAGAGAAAGTTCTTATATATTAGTTTTATTAGGTAATAGAATTTAAGGATTAAGACGATTAGACTATTAGTAGTAATTATAAGAAGAAATAAGTAACTAATTAGGAGTATATAAAGCTTAGATACATAATAAAAGTAAAGGATAATTCCACTATAGAATAGGAAATATTAGTAGGGGTTAACACTCTACTAGATATAATATTTATTACTTTATAAAATATAAGGGAAGTAGAATAATAAGCCACTTTAGTACTTAATAAAGGCAAAAGGCCAAAGGTATAAGACTTTTAGAAAGAGATAAGTAAGATTTAAGATTTTGATAAATGAATAAGAATACAATCTAGCTGTCTATATATTATGTTATAATATTTAATTACGCTATTACGGCTCCTATTAGGGTCTATGCAGCGGGTTTATATAGGTATATATATAAGAGGGAAACCGTATAGCTAGGGCCGGATAAAACCTCTCCTTCTCTTATTATACGGCCTATATAGCCTCTCTTCTAATTAGTAACTGCTAAGCATAAGTAAATATCTCTTTAAGGCGCTATAGAAAAGCCATCTTAATGCGTACTCCTAGGTTTATTCAGTAGGGTATATAGCTAGGGCCTAGGTTCCGTTCCTGGCTGCTTTAGTTATCTAGGTAAGGCGTAAGCCGGTGGCCTATAAGGCTAGTAATAATGTAGAAGGTTCCATTATCTATATCTGCGTTAATATATGTAGCTTTATAACTTGCTAAGTTTTACTAAATTTTACTAGGTTACTAAATTCTACTAAATTTTACTAGGTTACTAAATTTTACTAAATTCTACCAGGTTGCTAAAGTTCTGCTAAATTCTATTAGGTTATTAAATTCTGTTAAATTTTGCTAGGTACTAAATTCTACTAAATTCTGCCAAATTCTGCCAGGTTAACGAGTTCTACTAAATTCTACTAGGTTGCTAAAGTTCTGCTAACTTCTGCTAGGTTACTACCTTTAAAATTCTACTATATTCTACTATCCCTATAATGTTTATCCTCTGTCTTTTAAAGCACTTTTTAGCCTTCTCTTTTTACCCTAGCTAGCTCTCTAGCAAATAAAAGGTGTAGTAAGAGGTTTATCTGTATAAACTAGTCTACAACTACCTTAGTAGCCTTTAGCTTAGTTAGGAGCTCTTTATATAAGGATATTTTAGTATAGTAATATATTTCCGCTTAGCTAGCAGCGTGCCTAGGGAAGAACACCACTACGTACATTATTAATTATTGGCTGTAGCCGTATAGGTAGGCTAGAGTTAGGTACCCTAGTACTTTTTAGTAGTAAAGGTATTTATTAAGCCCTATATACTTAGTTCTAAGCAGCGTATTAATTATACTCTCTACCTTTATAAGCCTCGCGTAGTGTTTAAAGACTTTTTTATTCTATAGCTTGGCCTAGGTCGTTATATAGTAGGTAAGCGTGCTCTAGTACTTTTCCTATTCCCTTTTCCACCGCTCCTTAAACGCCTTTTAAACCCTAGCCCTTCTACTTCTCTTATACTACGCTTTAGATAAGTTTATTAGTTATATATCTATCCCTAAAATAGCGGCCGCTATCCTCTTAAGCTTATCCTGTTTAGTAGGCCGTATTAATAGCTTTATTTTAGGCTAGAGTTAGTAGGCTATTATGGCCTATATAGTATTATACTCCCTTTTAATATACTCTCTTACCGGTATTTTTAGCGTTCTTTTTGCGTAGGCTATAGCTAGCTCTTTAAGGTGCATCTAAAGCGGCAGAAACCCGTCTTATACTCCAGTACTACTATTAGCGTTAATTTATATACCCCCGTAATGGTGTGGAGGTATAGGTTCTATATTACACCCAGCTAGCGCAGCTTAGTTTTACTTATCTTCTTAGGCTTTATCTACTCTGGTGGCGAGTACTAGGTACTATATCTATATAAGATTGCTAGCTGGACTATAGCGGAGTATACTATCCGCGCCTTTTAGAAGGAGGCGCCCTATATAGAGGCCGTAAGCTAGGTTAGTGCGGCTATTTAGGTAATTACCTTTGTCTTAATAATATTAACATACGGTCCCTATTTAAGCTTTAAGTTAACCTATACCCCTAATACGCATAGGTTACTAACTAGGCCTTCTGTAAAGCCATATATGTTAACTATAGCCTTTATATTAAACTTCTTATAGCTCCTTATAAAATGGATAAAGTAGTACTTTTTAGGGGCAAATACTACCCTATGCTGGCGTGCCTACGCCGTATATACCTTATACGCCCTTTTTATAGTTTTACAGTTTTCCTCCATAGTCTTACTATACGTTAGTATATTAGAGTTGTTAATAAATTTAAATACTATAGTGGTTCCTCCCTATAGCTCTAGTAGGAGTATATAGGCAAAAGAGGAATAGGATTAGCGATAGCGCTAAGCCTTAGGGTATACCGGTGTTTGTTTATATTATTTATACTATATAGCCTCTAATTAAGAGCCTTGTTATTTAATCCTTAAGGAAAGACTTTATAAACTATACTATCTAGTAGGGTATAGCTTGGGCCTTTATATTATAGAATTTTTTTTATAGGAGACTTGGTTAAAGGCCTTAGAAATATTAAGGCTAAGTAATAAGGCTACTAGGTTTAGGTTACTCCTCTATACTATATATACCTATTAGATTAGTAGCTCCAGTACTATTTATATTAAGTGCCCTAGCCTTACTCCTATCTAACTAGCTAGTAGTATACCCGTTTCCTCCGTAATTTTAGATAGTTAGCTAGCTACTATTCTTTTAAGTAGCTTCCTAATAGTGTTAAGTAGCGCAATCGGCTAGTAGGCCTTTACTATAGTGTAGGATGGCTTCTATAGTTTCCGGAGAACTACTATAATAGAGTTTTTAAATGGTTTTAGGTAATGTCTAATTGCTATATAGCTGTTAAAGAGTTTAGCCAGTACTAGGGCTAGCTACTCTCTACACGTTTTAAGAAATTAATTAGTAATCTTTTTTAAACCTAGGGCCTTATTAGGGGCAAGCCCCTTTAAGGCCGAAATAATATCCTCCTCCTTAACTACTTCCTTTACTATTTGCGGCTCTGGGTATATAAACCCTAGTATATCGCTAAGGTCCGCCTCTATAGGCAGTAGGAAGAACTACTCTATAAGGATAGTAGCCTTCTCCTTATTATTGTGGTGTAGGGTTTCCTCTCCTAGTCTACTAATAGGAGGAAACTATAGTAGGGCCTTCGGCTTCCCATCCGCTGTATACGCCTATTTTACTATCCTCTATATCCCTTTAGGGTTATTTATTAACTTTTTAACAGTCCGCCTTTATAGCTTATTAGCCTCTTATTAGATTACCCTTTTCTTCTTATTTTATATAACTTTATAGTTAATCTAGTTAGGTATTAACTAAGAGACCTTTTATACCTAGAAGGCCTACTAGGTTTTCTTTACTACTTCTATATATTCCTCTAACTATGCTTTAGAGGCTTACGGCGAAGGCCGCGCGTTAGGTACTATTTTTACTATAGTATTCTTAATTGCCCAGTATATAGCCTCTACTAGCGTGTTTAGTTTATCTCTTGTATTATACGGGAGTCTATATAGGGGCTAGAGAGTTGGCCCTCTAGCTTACTTTATACCACCTTCTAATTAGCCTTTTTTTATAGCGGTCTCCTAGGTAAGGGGGGCCCCTCTAATGCCTTTACGTCCACCTCTATAATAATAGGAAAGTAGTTAAACCCTATATGCTAGTGGTTTTATTTTTAACTCTATAGCAGCCTATTAGTAATTTAGGGGGAGGTAAACACTAGGTCTAGCGTGTTCTTTAATATACCCTTTACTTACGTCTCTATGCCCGCCTTAATAGCTAGACTTAGGCTAGCTGCCTCTATAGCGCGGATATTACCATTATACTCCCCTAAAAGGGGTAGTGTAGATTAAAATTACCTAATTGTATATATTTTCCTTTGGCCCTTAGCAGCTCTAGTAGTATATAGATACTACTATTTATTTATTAAGGGTTATAAATATTATAAATCTAGATAGTCCTCTTATAGCCCTCTAGCTTAATTATATATACGTCTGCTAAGTGGTGTATAGGCGCCTACTTATTTGTATTAATAGCCTTATTTATATAGAAGTAGACCCTTATATTGCCTACTCCCACATATACTAAGTAGTAGAATTTTATAGTATATATCGTATTTCCTTAGTTCCTCCGCTATGGCTTTAAGATGGCTAATATATCTAGCTAGGGGTCCGCCTACTCCACCTCTTATAGAAAGTAGAGTAGTATGCCGTTCCTACTATTATTAGTATTATACTATATAATTATAAGTGTTTTCTAGTATCCTAATATAAGAGATCTATGCTAGCCTCTAAGTTAGCTAAGTCGGTGCCCTTTAGCGTCCGTTTACTTCCTTATAACGCAGTTTTAGAGCCTCTAGATACCTCTCTTTAGATCTAAGCTTCTACTTCCATCTCTATATTAAACTCTATATTTAGTAGGGGCTTCTAAGTTACTAGGATTTAAATTAGGGCGTATATACTACTATATAGTGCTATTTAGAGTATTAATTAGAGGGTCCTTTAACCCATTTCCTTCCTAGATAATTAAAAGTTTACGGCTGGCCGACCTTTTGGGGGGCTTCCTCTACCTATATAGAGCTTTCCCGCGTAACTATCTCCTTTAGCTTCCTTTTCTTAGCTTATTATAAGGCCTCCTTAGTAGTAATCTCATACTATAATTGTAATTATTGTCCGCTTATAGGTGCCTTATAGGTGCCTACACAGTATATTAGCGTATAGGCCCTAATTGCTACAGCCTTCTCCTACTATATCCGCTTAACACTATACATCCTATTCTATACCTTATAGTCTGCTTTACAGTTAATATACTTTTTAAGTAGGTCTCCTATACATTCGCTAGTATTATATTGCCTAGCGCAGCGTTTATATCTAGCCTCTCTCCTATACAGTACTACGTTAAAAGTTTAGGTCGCCTACCTAATTCCCCACCAAAAACCACTAAACTTACCACCTTTTGGTTTAAAAAGCTCAACAATAAATATTTTAAATAAGTAAAAAAACTTAAGAATTAAATAAAACTATACATAAAAATATCTTCTATATTATTTTAACTATTTATTAAAAAGTATATATTAATTAAATGGGGTGCGGCGCTGGAGCTTTTTGGTTTTCGTCGAACTTCGGCAAGATTTCGGTAAATTTACTAATAAATCCGATAAGGCGTAGGGAGGCCCTACCTTCCAGCTCTATTAGACGGTAAAAAAATTTATTAATAAGGAATTTTTTAGGTAAGCTAATAGAAAAGGTAATAATTTATCTTATTTAAAACTTTTATAGATTTTTATTATATAGAAGTGACTCTACTTACTTACAAAGATCGAGAGTTTTATTAGTTTTTGGTGGTGCATTAACCAGGCGACCCAAACTTTTAACGACTAACTGTAACTCTTAGCTATATAATTAAAGCCTTAGTATTTAAAGTACTGCGTTACTAGAAACGTTATCTTATGCCTTATAACTAGGTAATAGTCTGCTCCTAGGAAGAGGCCCTAATTAAATAGCGTATTTACTAACTCTTTTAACTATATACCTATAATAAGTAACAATTTAACCTTTTATTCTATTCGGACTCTTCCTAGCCTTTTCTACCCCAGCCTTTCTACTATAAGCCCCGCTATAGTATAGTTCTGCTTTATTATATCTTCTATTATCTACTTAGCCTCTAGGCCTTAGATAGTAAGGCTTATAGGTACCATATAGACCTCTACTAGTACTAGCGGTATAGCTAGTATAGTAGAGCGTCCTATAACCTTCGTCTACTCTATTTCTTATAGCAACCTATCTTTTACATCTTTATCTGTAATATACGCCCTAACGTTACTACTTTTTGTAACAAAGCCTTATAGGAAATACTACGGTGGATTTGTTAATAGGCTGGGTATATAGGTATAGAATAGTTAATAACGTAAATATAACTGGTGGAGTGGTTACCTAACAGATTAACTCTAATTGTATTCTAAGATATACTATAAAGGAGAGAACTATCTAGGTAGAGACTGTGGTCCTTTAAATACACAACCATACTCCTAAGAAATCCCCTTTATACGTAAGATACGTATTATACATATTATACGTACGTTCCCTTTATACACTACATACACTTCGTACAACGTCATATAACCTTAGTTACTATTCCTCGTTATATAGCTCTATCGGCTCTATTTTAGACTGTACTTATATTAACTAACTAGCTTCCTCTAACTCTTCTTTAAGTAGTTATAATATTGTACTTAAAGCGTCCGTAACACTATCTCCCTCCTCTTTATCTTCGTCCTTAAAGATTCTAAATATCTCTAGATTAGTTACTAGAGGTATAATATCTGTCTAATTAATTTAGTTAATATTGTTACTTATTATACCTAAAGCTCCTTCCTCTTTATAAGCGCAACGTTATACTCGTACTGTTACTGCGATATTATCTCTTAGTAAGATTATACTGTCTCCGTGTTCTTGTTGTTTAAAAGAGGGGTTAATTTATATTACGTTAGCGAGCCCATCCTCACAATAACCGTCTTTTTACTTAGAGTGCACTAAAGCAAATATTTATTCGTTCTGTGACATTCGCTTTATCTCTAATACTAAGTATACGCGACCTATTGCTTTTAATAGTTATCTAGTTCCCTAGTTAATTTATCTTAGGGTCTTATATTTAATCTACTACTACGCGGCTAGATAGTAAACTGTCTTAAGCCCTTACTAAGCTAAAATGTTTTCGTAATGTGGAGCAGAAGGCTTTTAAGGCCCGTATCGCTGCGTCCGCTTAATTACTTCGTCTTAAAAAGGGTTGTAAGAAGGTTTATTTTAAGGAGTAGAAACTTATAAAATAAGGTTTATAGGAACTTAGTAATAAAAGAACGGATTCTTTTCCAACCAAAAAGGAAATAGATTTAAGTAGTTTAGTAACTATTCTTCCTAAGTTCCCCTTAGGTAACTTATTTTTTAGCAATCCTTTTTTATTAATACTACCTAACCTAATCTCTTCCGATACTCCTGTACCTTTCTTATAGCGTTCTTTAGATTTTATAGTGGCTCCTAAGTAGTCTTATTATAGCCTATCCACTTAACCTTATATTATATTTTATTATTAATGTCTTTATATCTAATAATCTTTAAAACTTGCTATTTATCTTCTTCTTATCCTCTATACGTGTCTGCCTTATAAATTAGTAGCTTAATATTTCCGTATACTGGCTCTAGCATTACAATATACTGTATAGGGTAGATCTTTATTTTGGCTAGTAGGTTTAACTTAAATATAACTAGTAAAATCCTTTATATAATTTTAAAAGGCCCTAGTCTAACGTAGTCTAACTTCTTACTTAGTTGTCAACTCTTAAAAAATTTGTATAGTAGCTATACTTTATCCCCCTTCTTAAGATCTAGTCCCTTAGATCTCTTAACATTATAGTACCTTTTTATTCTCTCTTATACTTTTTTTGCTAATTCTATAAGGTCTGTATAAAGATTTATTAATATCTTTATTTTTTCTTTAGCTATACTACTCGTTTTCTTTACTTATTATAGTAATAACGATATTCTTAGCTTATATCTATAATTTGCCTTAAATAGTAATATGCCTATTCCTTTTTATAGTGTTATATTAATAATAAATTCAATTTACCGCCCGTCCCGGTCCCCCTAATGGGTCCACACAGGCTAATACCTTCTATAGGAAAAACTCTAACTTAGAGAAAACCCCATCTCGGGCCGCGCTAGAGAGATGGCAGCGTTCCGATATCGGAGCGCCAGCGGCTCGCCTTCTACCTGCCTTTAAGTCTGCATATTAAGCCAACTGGCCGCACTTCGCGGATAATTTTACTTTACCCCCTTTTTTCCTTATCTTTTTACCCTTATTTTTTTACTAGTCCTCTAGGCTTTAAAAGGGCTGGTATCCACTTATATCCTCTATATCTATTACCTTTACTACCTAAAACTAGGGTAAAATACCTAACTATACTAGCTATTTTGCTACCGCTTAGGTACTTTTTTTATTATTTAAAATATCCTAAAGGCGTTTAGAGGCGCATTTTACTATAAAGTCTGCCCTTTAGTAGTTTGGATACTAGAATAGTACATAATAGACTATTTATTTTATCCAGCCGTATTTATACCGTGGGAGAACCGCTAGTATACTAACGGATGCAAGCCATATATTAAGCCCTATTACCTCTATATAAAGAAGAAATAGTGCTATAGCCTTTACTTTTATTAGGCCTTTATATAATAGGATTATAGGTTTCCCTTATAGGGTCTTCCATATAGTTTCTATACGGTCTTTAGCCTTTACCTACTACCGTTACCGCTATTCTAAATCTGCCCATTTCGCGATAAAGGTGGTTGCCCGCCTTTAGTGCTGGTAACCTCCTATATAGTAGTAGCGCTCCGCCTACGCTCTGCCGGCGTTCCGCTGGCCACGCTTATAGGGGTTTATTATAGCTTCCTACTCTATATAGTCCTTCTAGTATATAAGAAAGCCTTATATCTTATTTTTATGGTCCTTTACGCGTTCCCTAAGCGCTTCTAATAGTACTAGTGGCCGTTTTGTTTTTTATTAGCGCTTTACTAATATATTTTAGATACCGTTAAGTGCCTCTACTAATTTCTTTTCTACCCTATTAGAGGCCGTCTTAGCGGCTCTTTAGAGGGCTATCGTTTTAATATAGAGTTAGATTAGGGGAATAGCCGCTTCCTTCTCTATTACAGCTATTAGTATTCGCTAGTATACCCCTATAACCCTACAGAGACACTAGTTCTAGACTTTCTATAGTGGTTTAAGCAAGCTTTTCGCTAGCATTCCGCCGTTGTCCTATACTCCCTATACTTAGGCGCTATACAGCATTACTGGTTAGACGGTGGCTGTATATAGGAGGCGTAAGCGGCGCATTAATGGGCCCTATGTAGACGCGGTGATCCTTAACATCGCTTTAAAGGCTACTAAGCCCTTACTCGCGGCCTTTTTAACCCACTCTTTCTATTAGAGCTTAGGGTCTACCTAGATCCCTAGAACTCACATGCCGGTTTTCTAAGGGGCTGTCTCGTAGCCGGCGATACGCACGGTGGACGTAAGGTCTGTGGTGGCGTGGCGCTATTACCTTATAAAGTGCATAAGCTAGTACTTCTTAGGGGCGAACGCCGCCCTATATCAATTTGCCTATACAGTATAGTAGTTATAGGCGGCCTCTAATTATTAACAGTTCTCTGCTATAGAGTCCCCCTAGGTAATAAGGTTTATGTCGTTTATAAAGCTAAACCCTAGCGTGCTACTATTAGGGCGCTAGAATTTCTCTAACAGCTCTAATATAAAAAAGAGGAATAAGATTAGTAATAAGGGTGACCCCTAGGGGATACCTATCTGCGTCTAAATCTAGTTACTCTTATATCCTATAAACTTAATATAGGTTTTATATGCTATTAGGAAGCTTTATATAAAGTCTATAAGCTACTTTAAAAAGCCTTTTTTTTTAGAATATGGAGGAGCCTTTTATAGGAGATGTTATTAAATGCCCCTGCTAAGTCTAGGCTTAGCATTAATACTATACACCCGTGGCGTGTTTACTACGCCGTCTATATATAGAAGCTAAGCAGTCCTACCGCTAATAGTGTGGATTATTTGCGCCTTACTCCTATCTAGTTCTAAGGGAGTAGCCCCTGCTCCTCCACAGCCTTAAATATAATATTAGCTACGTGCTTTTCTAGGACTTTTACTAGCGTGTTTTTAAGGGTAATTAGTCTATAGCTGCCTAGAAGAGAGTAGTCTTTCTTTCCTTCTTTACATAACACTATAGTTATAGATTCTTTAAGGCTTTCTAGTATTATTCCGCTGGCAAAGTAATAACTAGCTACTTCTGCTAAATCTTTTATAATAACTAGGGTAACTACTTTAAGGACCTTATTTAGTATACCATCTAGCCCTAGGGCTTTTTTATTTAGAAGACTTATAATAAGCTTACCAATTTCTTCTATTAAGATAATAGGGCTAATATTAAGCATATTTTGTTCCCTTATTATCTCTATATTGCTAAGGTCTGCTATTCTAGTTTTAGAAAAGAACTTAGCTGTAAGGATATCAGCCTTTATAATATTATTGTCTATTAAGGGATCCTTAGTAAACCTCCTAAGGTCTAGTAAATAGGGGTCCGCCTTTACTATGCTTACTTTTCTACTCTATTTTAATAGAGTCCAGAGTCCCTTATTATATAGTTTTAACTAATCTTTAGTAATTTTATAAATAAAGCGTTTTTAGTTATTACGACTAACTCTCCTAGTCTCTTTTTATAGTTAATTATTTAATACTAAATATCTTTAGTAGTCCTCGGGGTTATTATAAGCTTAGAGCTGTCGTCGCGCCTATTAGGCGCCGGCGTGGAGCTATATAGCCTATAGCGACTATTTTTAATGGGCCTACTAGCTAGGCTGTGCTTATAGGCAGTATTCTTTAAGTACTTGCTTAATCCCTTCCTAAAGGGCTTAAAAGGGGTCTTTAGATATGGCCTAGTTAAGCTCCTAGATACTTTAGAGAAAGCCCTATAAGTTTAGCTTCTTAAGGGCGAGGCGCTAGCATTCCACTGGCGGACAGCTGGCGTTATTAATTTAGATGCAGATTGGTATATAGTCTCTTATAAGGGCCTATTCCTTAACTATACTATAAAAGTTAACTTTTCTGTATAGATCTGGTAATATAAACGTAAGGTCTATTATACTCTCCTATTGCCCTCTTTTCTATATAGGCTCTCCTTTTAGTATAGCAAGTACTAGGCCTCTAGCGTTAGTTTTAGCCAGAAGGCGTTCCGCCTACTCTTTACTAGCTATATACTTTCCGCCCTATATTAGGTAGTAGGCGTTAAAGTTACCTAAGAGTATAATTTCTCCCTTGGCTTTCTTAATAGCCATTTTAACCTTAAGCTATGCCCTAATCTAAGGGCTATCTTCGCGCAGGTTATAGATATTAATAATTATAGCCTTTAGCCCCTTTAGGCGTACCTAAAGGGCTATAGTAAAGGGGCTGTACTATCTATGCTTCTAATACGCGGCGTTAATATTTTAGCTAATTATAAAGCAGACCTTTATTATAGGGAGAGTGTCGTATATAAGTGTAAATCCCCTAAGGCAGTATATTAATTTAGTGTATCTATTATATACCAGCTCCTAAATTATAAGGACCTAGTAGTCCGCTAACATAACACTATTAAAGAAGGGGCGATACGCCTCTTAGTTTGCATTTCCGCAGTTATACTAAATAATTATATACTTACTTATTTAAAGTAGGTATAGGCTTATTTATATCTATATTCTATTCCTCGTTATTTTTACTATTAACTATTATTACTCTATTAGCGTAAAGCCAGAGCCTTAATTATAATCTATCTCTGCTTACTATTTTAATAAAAGATGGTTTACCTAGTTCCTATTTAAGTAGTTATTCTTAGGTCCCTAGGTAAGACATTTTCCGTCCTCTTTTCTTATTAGTGCTAATTATAAGGTTTCCTAGTATTAAGGGTTAGTATATTATTTCTACGGCTTTTTATATATAGAGCGACTATATTAAGAGGGCCATCCTCTTTATTTAGATACCTTTAAGGTAGCTTAAAAGGTCCTATACTCCTTTCTTTGCTATACTTTATAGGCTTTACCGCAGTTAATATAGGATACCCTTTCCTTAGGGCAATCTGTGGTGTTATATAATCCTATACATTACCCACATTTTATTTACTTTCCGTATGCGCTTTATATATACCCCTATTAATTATAGCGGTAGCATTACTTTATAATTACGCTATTCTTAAATAGCCTAGTCTTAAAAAGCTAGGATTTAATAACTATCCCGCTTTTTACAATCTTTTGCTAAATTGCTTAGGTTAGGACGCTAATTATAATTATTCCCCTAGTCTTCTTAGGTTCTCTCTAGGCGCTACTAAAGCTTACCTGGCGTTTCGCCTACGCTTTAGGGTTATATAGCCATTAGATCCAGCTAATAGCTATCTTAGGCATAAGGCGCTTTATAGCTTTATAGATGGATTAAGTTAATTCTAAATTATCTGCGTCCCTTCTACTATTAATTAGAGTCTTAAGTAGGACTCCTAGTACTTCTAGGAGGTAATCTTTCCTTAGTATCCTAAGTCCTGGCGCGTCTGGCCCATTTAGGATTTAGTCCTTTATTATTTAGGAGGGGATATAGATATCTACGTCCCTACTATTAAGGGTGCGTACGGCGTATACGCTTAGTATTATTCTCTAAATAGTCTTAAGAAGCTCCCCTAGTTTATAGCCCTAGGGCTCCTTAAGCCGGATATATATACTCGCTCTCTATAGTGTCGCAACTGCGTTTACCGTGTAGGCCGCCTACGCAGCGACGGCTGCCTAGGTTTAGACCTATACTAAAGGAACTTCTAGGCCTAGGGGTCCTCCTTTACGCGTTTCTTTTTAGATTTTCTTAATACTAGCTTTAATTTAGTTAAGCTAGGCCTTAGTCTCTTATTCTTAGGTTATCTAGGGGACTAAATACGTTAAGAGGGCTTTAATATACTATATTGCCTCTTAAATAAAGGCAAGTATCTAGTGCCATAGAGTTTCTTCCTCCTCTTTTATAAGATCGTCTTTAATTTATTTAAGTATTTCCTTTAGTTTTTACTATTGCTGGCAGCTGTTTTTTTCGCGTTATTGCCCACCTGGTTTGTGGTTCGGCTCCCGCGCGTCACAACTCTCGCAACTCCAGCAGAAAGCCTGCGCCCCTCCATCGTCCCCCATGCTCTATAGGGGGCGACGTGGTTTTATGGGGTTTCTTGGTGCGGGGAATATGATTCTAATATCGGGTTGCTTTATTAAGTGGTTTTTAGGCTAGTTTCGCTGCTGTTACGGCAGGAGGTCTTAGGTATGCGTTATTATAGTGTTATATTATATATAAACTATATAACTAGTAATAGCGATACCTAATTATTCTGTGCGTAATTAATATAATGTTTTAAATTCTGTTCTAGTGTCTAATTTAATCTTTCTATTTAACCGTCTGTCTGCGGATAATATACGGTAGAAGTTACTACTTAAACTTATTATTCTGCTAAAAATACCTCTTAGAATACTGCTATAAATCTTAAGTCCCTATCTAATATAATTTTATTTAGTGCTCTATATCTTACAAATACTTCTTTAATATAGATTCTAGCGACATCCTCCGCTGAGATTTCTTCTATATATACTATAAAGTAGCCCTATTTAGTTAACTTATCTACTATTACTAAGATTATATTATACTTTTATCCGGTAATAGGATCTCTTAACTTTAGTAACTTAATAATAAAGTCCTATAATATAACCTCCTATAGTCTCTCTAGTATTTTAATAGGTTATAGCCCTCTGTATAGCTTATACCTCATTAGTTTATTCCTTTAGTAATCTAGATACTCTTTTATTACTTTTTTTGCGATATTCTAGATTCTATTAATAATGTATTCTTCTTAAAGTCTTAACACTAAGCCTGTCGCTCCATTATGTCCTTAAGTTATTCCTATATAGAAATCTTCCATAAAATGCTCTGCTATGCTTCTTAGGATATATTTTACTTCTTAATTCTCGTATATATCTATCTATAGATCTTCTAACTATACTTTTAGAATTCTTTATACCTAAAAGCTCTCTAGTGTCTTATAGACTTTTTCTAGTTTTTTATCCTCTTAAGTTACTGCTAGCTTAGGGTAATTGTATCTAATTAACCTATTACTATCCTTGCGTAGTATTGCTCCTAATAGTTTCCCGTCGTTTTATAGTTCAGCCTTTCTACTAAGTGCGTCCGCCCTTACATTCTTAGTTCCTTTAGTGTGCTAAATCTTAAAATAGTATTCTATAAGTATTTCTACTTATCTAACCTGTCTATAATTAAGTTCTTTTATTATTAGGAACCCCGTTAGGTTCTTATAATCCGTTTTAACTATAAATAGTTTCTCTGCGCCTTATAAGAATGCTCTCTATTTCTTAAATACTATAACTATACCTAATAAATCTTTGTTATAGACGTCGTAGTTTAACTCTAGTAGTATTATCTTTTAACTATAGTATGCTACTAGATGCTATACGTCCTTATACTTTTATAATAAGTATACTCCCAGTATAAAATCTAATATATTTATTTCCACAACCATATCTAATCCTTGTTAATAGATCTTAAGGATTAGCTCCTAGGTAAATAGCTCCTTAAGTTCTTTAAACAGCTTCCTCTACTTATTTCCTTATACCTATAGTTCCTCCTTTTTAGTAAGCCTGGTAAACGGTTTAATATTCTTTAACTACTGTACTATAAACCTCCTATAGTAGTTACAAACCCCTAAAAATAACCTTAACTGCGTTACGTTTTCTGGTTCTTACTAACTTACTATAGCTTTAATTTTCTTTGGATCCATACTAATATAACCTAGTTTAATAATAAATCTAATAAAATTGGTCTTCCTTATAAAGAACTTATATTTCTTAATCACTACTAGCATCTGTTCTTCTTATAGTCTCTTTAAAACCTATTTAACGTAGTTTACAAGCGAGCTGCGAATACAAGCGAGCTGCGCACCTCAAAACTCACCAAAAATTAGAAAAATCGCACCTTAATATCTTAACAACCACTTAATAATAAATTCTAATAATTTGGATTTAGGCTTTTATATATATTTTATAGCTTCTATTAAGGTTATATAGTAAATAGTTTAGTAGTTTTTAAGATATTAAAATTTGGGGTCTAAAATAAGGCTAAATTACTATATCTTACTATATCTTAAAAACCACTTAATAATTTAATATAAAAATTTAATAGGAGCTATAAAGTATATATAAAAGCCTAAATCCAAATTATTAGAATTTATTATTAAGTGGTTGTCGAGATATTAAGGTGCGGTTTTTCTAATTTTTGGTAAGTTTTAAGGTGCGCAGCTCGCTTGTAAACTACGTTAACGTATTCTCCGTGTTCTTCCTTAGTTATTAAGTAGATAATAATGTTATTAAGGTATACTATAATAAACTTATTAAGGTGTTCTCCTAATATACTATTAATTCGCTTTTAAAATATTACTAATGCATTTATTAATCCGAATTATATAACTAGTGGTTTATATAGTCCTTCTCTTAATTTAAAGGCTGCCTTTTATTCGTTACCTTCCTTAATTCTGATCTAATAGTATACATATCTTAGATCTATCTTCGTAAAGATTTGCGTATTACCTATCCTATCTTAGATCTCGCTAATTAAGGGTAAAGGATACCTATCCTTTCAAGTAATGCTATTTAACTGTCTATAGTTAATGCATAACCTAAGTTTTCCGTTTTTCTTTAGTATAAACAATACTGGATATCCTGCTAATAACTATAATAGTTTAATATATCCCTTTTATAAGTTCTCTTAGACAAACTCTTTAAGAGCTCTTAACTCTTCTTATATAAGCTTATAGGTTAGAAAAAACCTTAAACTTATTCCTAGTTCTAACTCTATCTTATAGTCCTATACTATATAATCTGCTAGCTTTTTACTTTCTAGACTCTATAGCTTCTTACTATACTTATAGTATCTCTTTAGTACGTAACTTAAGCCTCGCTTAGTCTCCTTATATATCGCTCCAACTTAATACTATATTAACTTAGTTTGCTATTATATCCTACGGCGTTAAGTATCTCTAATATTGACTTAACCTGTAATCCAATTAATCTTTAGATTATATTTCTGTAACTAAGGTATTCCTAATACTGCCTTATCCCGTCCTAATGGTAGGATATTAAAAGACATCTTAACTTATCTCCCTTTAATGGTTATCTAAATAGGTCCTATTTTAAGGTTAATAATGCCTCCTCCGTAGGCTATTAGATCTCCTAAAATTGTAACTAATAGGTAAGGTTATTCCTTCTGTCTGTAAAATAATCCTATTCTCTTAACTACTATTAGTAAGATATGGTTCCTAGTTCCTCTACTATTTATTAGTACTTCGAACTGCTAATCTTACTATTTTACTTATAAATTTAGGTATTGTCCTTAAATTCCTTTAAGGGTTTAAGGCTCTACTACTAGCTCCCTCTAGTCCCGTAGGTCTCTACTTTTTCTAACTATTAGCTACTTAATCCTAATTATACTTAGTCCGTCTTTAGCCAATACTTAGTTCGCTTTTTATCCTTAATATACCATAGATATATGTTTTCTAGACATTCCCACTACTATTATTTATCTAAGCATTTTTCTATAAGGAATCTTTTTAGTTAAAGTATTAAGTCACCTAACTCCTAAACTTTTATTAGATGCTATCCGTGTATATACTTAACATTTCTATATTATTACTTATCTGGTACCTAATATATCCTTACTAAGTACTTCTAATACTTATCTTTAGGTACTCTATATATATTATATATATCGTCTATATATATAATCTGTAATAGCGTATAGTATGCCTAGTGCTTTAGGTTAACTTTCGGCTCGTCTTTATCCTTAAGTTTAAACCTTTATTGTGTTAATCTAAACATTATAACTTTGTTTGTAAGTACTAAGATTTACCTTTTACTTCTCTAGTCCTCTAATTATTCCTCTAAATCCTTTAATATTATAATTAAGGCTCCTTTAATATAACTTATAGCCTTTTCTATAATTAGGTGGTCTTAGATAACTCGTTTATCTAGCCACATATAAAAATCTTCCTACTTATTATTATGTCTTTATCTATATTACTTTTAGTATAGCTACTAGAGTGTGTACAGCTTATCCATAAGGAAGTATCTTCTTATTACTACGTTGTAACAGCCTTTTATATGTCGTTCTTCAAACCTAGTAGGAATCCCTAGATCTTTTTTATTTTCTAATTTATCTAGCTATTTCGCTTTTAGCGTGCCTGCCCTAAGTCTATTAATAATTCTTTATATTAGTGCTGTGTTCCTTATATAACCTAATATGCTGGATTTTTTATCTAGTTTCTATTCTTGCTATACGATAATTCTTTACCTAAATTCTATTATAGTTTCTTTTAGTTTGCGTCTTATAAGTAGATTCTTAAAGTCTTCTTACTTCTTAATCTTGGTATTATATTCCTTAATAGTCCTTATTTGTGTATTAAAATCTTAGTCCTATAGGATTCTCAATCCTAAGCTTGCTTCTATCTTAAGCTTAGCTTCAGCCTTAGTTTAACTAGGCTTTTATAGTGTTCTTATCTTATCCTAAGAATCTTAAATCTTACTTATTTTGTCTTAAGAGTCTTATACCTTTAGGAAACTTCATCCCGAGCTTATTTATATATTACTAAACTAAGCCACTACTCTGCTCTATTAGTTATTATCTATTATAGGTCCTTAAGCTTACCTTATCTCGTCTTAAGAGTTTTAGTTATCTCTTATTTCTTCTTAAAAATCTTAAGCCTGTGGCCTTTTGCCTTTATTAAGTGCCGAAGTAGTTCACTATCCTACTTCTTTTATATCTCGCGAAGCGATAGACATCGTGTCTAGTAGGGTCTTAATCCCTACTAATATTCCCTATTCTATAGTGGAATTATCCTCTACCTCTTTTATAATATCTCTAAGGTCTATATACTCCTAATAAGCTGCCTTTATTACCTTATCATTACTAAATATTTCGCTTATATTAAATTTATCATCCTTAATATCCGATCTATAAACTAGTTTATTAGTTTCTCTAATATCATAGAACCCCACCACAGGGGCCTCTATAGGAGAGCCCCGTGCTCTTGTGTACACCTCGCGTACAGCTTATGTCAGCTACGCGTAGGTATATCACCTCCTTACGCCCTTAACCCTTACGATCGATCGCGCAACGTCTTGTAGACTCCTCAAATCCATACGCTTTATAGCCACTGCCCCCGTCCCATAACATTACATTGCGCCTTTTTTATTACTGACGCTTAGCCTATAACTAATTCTACGTCTCTATAATACTGCAGGCGCTGCTAAAAGCAGCATATCTATAAATTACCTTACTTTATACTTCTAAGGAACCTATAATAGTAAGACGATATCCCTTACTAGCTACTATATTAAACCTAAAGAATAATCTAATACCTATACTTAACCTACGACGCCAATTAATCCCAGGAGAATTTAATTTATTAGCCCTAGCCTTAACCCCTAAGGAGACGGACACCAATAATATCTTATCTTTTATTAACTATATAACTACGGACAAGTAAACGGAAGGGCTACTACCTATTAAAATTAAAATACAAGACGCCGAGACGTTTGCAAAAATGGTAGTATAAGACCCTAATAAATACTACCGCCTTTTATAGAACTACTACCTAAAGCTTATATAAGCCGAGATATATACTACCTAAGATTGCGATATTATCTAAGACCTATAAGCTTATAAGGAGCTCGCTAATAACACATGTTAAGAAACCAAAGACAACCTCCGTGTATCTAAACGCGACATCCAACAGTTAAAAAAAGGCTAAGATTGTACTAATTACTACGGTTACTAAAAGAGAAGGCATAATTAAATACCTAAAATCTTAGCTTAATGAGCACATTCGTAATAACGCTAGATATCTCTTTACTATATATAACGCCACCTAAGTCTTTACGCCCCTAGCAACTTTACCTACTTAATGCTTAACAAAGGGCTAGCGTTAAGCAGCTTTACCTAATAGGAACCCCTACTAAAGCAGTAATAACAAAAGCTATAATAATTAGACCTAAACTGCCACTATAGGGTCTAATATACGCTACCTTAATCCCCTAGTCTTCTAGGGAGACTATAAGGAATATAGCTACTAGAAGATATAAATCCATAAAAAACTAACTTAAAGCGCCTACCTTTTTCCTATAGAAGATACTAAGATCGGCTATATTATTAGGCAAATAAAGAGTATACCGTTTAACAGACTCTTCGCCTAATAGGAGACTAGTAGCCCCTAAAAGTAGCAGTCCCACTAAAAAGGCCTTAATAATCTTAACTTAATATACCGCGACTATAACCTACTAGCTACTAACTAAGCTAAACTACATACCCTAAAGATAAGCCCTACTGAATTATTTAACAAATTTTATATTAAATTCTAGGAATATACCGGAACCCTCGCCTAAGACAATACTAAAGACTAGAAGGACCTCCTTAAAAAAGTTACTTATTACCTTAGTTACGCAGCCGCCAGCCACAACTACAACGATGTTTATAATATAGTAGCAGCTCTATAGAAGATTAAACAACGACTAAATTAGATTGCTACTACTAACCCTTACCTAAAGATCTCTTTATAGAAGCCCTCTGGACCTACTAAACCCACATATACTAAGCTACCGATGCCTACTACCTTAAGTACTACCGGAACTAATATCGATTTCTCTATACTAACCTTCTTATAAAAACTCCTAGATAGAGAGCGCGAGCTACTCTAGAAATTAGGACGCTGCTATAGATGCCGTTAAAAAGGCTATTATTATAATAACCTAAACTGCCTAATAGCTATGTTTAGTAGCCGCCACTTAATACCTAACCTAATACCCTAAACACTAAATACGTTGCTATGCGCTACTACCGTATAAGATAGAGACGCAGTAATAGCGGTAGAGTTGGATACGGAAGCGGAAAACGCTAAGTCCTAGCCCTAAGTTATAGGTTAGGACGCCTTAATAATAGAGGGATCTATATATCGGCTTGCTTAATAAATAACTTTATAAAGATAAATAAACGGAAATAGATAGTTTTACCTATAATAGGAACTACTGCTAAAAAACAATATAAAAGCCGTTCTATAATTAATTGCGGAGCTATTAATAAATTTATAGATACCTAATTCGCGTATACTAATAACCTACCTACCTTACCCCTTACTAAAGCCCACGCCCTATAACTCGCTAACGGTAATTATACCGCATAGAAGATTACCTATATAGCACAACTTTACCTAGATATAAATGGGCACCAGGAAGAACTCTAGGCCTATATTATACTACTTGCTAACTACCCTATTATCCTTAAAATAAACTAGCTTAAATAATACAACCCCGCCATTAACTAGAAAAAAAGAAAAGTAATTTTTAACTTTAAATACTATAGAGAGACTTACCTAGGGTATAGCCTAGCCGCCTCTATTTACTCCCCAGAATATTAACCTAAGGAACCCGTTATTACCCTACCTAGAACTAACTGCTACTATATAAGTGCCCTGGCCTTCTACCGTATAATATATAAGAAAGGCTAAACCATTACTATAGCTTCCCAATTACAACTATATAAGCTTAATAAAGAATAGGACTACGTCCTTTATAGTAATAGGATAGATATAGTTAACCTTTTAGAAGACAACGCCCCTACAAAACTCTACGGACTTTTACCTTTAGACTTTAAGAAGTTTATAAAGCTTAAAAAAAGACTTACCAATAAAGAACTCCGTAAGCTCCTCCCTAAGAGGTACTACGACTTTACCGATATATGCTTACAAAAGAGTATAGATATACTCCCCCCACATTGACCTAATAACTATGCCATTAATATTAAATAAGGAAAAATGCTACTTTATAAGAGACCCTACCTAATATTAAAAGACAAACTTCTAGTTATAAAAAAGTATATTAACGAGCACCTTGACAAAGGATTTATTTGTCCCAGTATATTACTAGTAGCTACCCCTATCCTTCTTGCTAAGAAGCTAAGAAGAGGTATCTAATTCTACATTAACTATAGAGGACTTAATACTATTACGATTAAAAACTAATACCTAGTACTGCTTATACGTAAGACCCTTAAGCGGCTTAATTAAGCCAAAATCTATACTAAGCTTAATATTATCGCCGCCTTTAACTATTTCTAAATACGGGAAGGTAACAAATAGAAAACCGTATTCACATCGCGCTTCGGCTAATTTAAATATACTATTATACCCTTTGGCGTATATAACGGCCCAGGCACCTTTTAAAGCTATATTAATAACGCCTTATAAGACTACCTTAACGACTTCTGCTCTACGTACCTAAACGACATACTTATTTATAGCGATAACCCCTCTAAGTATACCGAACACGTTTAAAAGGTCCTATAGCGCCTTAGGGACACAAGACTTTACATTAATTTAAAAAAAAATGCGAATTCTTAGTTATAAAAGTAAAATACCTTAGACTAATTATTACCACTAAGGGTGTCCGTATGGACCCTAAGAAGGTACGTATAATTACTGAATGATAAGCCCCTAACTATATTAAGGACGTATAAGCCTTCCTCAGTTTTACTAACTTCTATTAAAAATTTATATACAACTTCTTAAGCGTAGTAGCACTACTTATAGCAATAATATAAATAAAGGGCCTTTTTATAAAAGGAAGAAAAACGCACCTACGCTTTACTTAGACGCCTAAATGCGAGAAGGCGTTCTAAGACCTTAAAAATGCCTTTACTAAAGCACCTATCCTAGCTTACTTTACACTAGGATGACAACTCTACCTTAAAACCGACTCCTTAAACCACGTTAACGTAGGCGTCCTTTCCCAAATAGGTGACAACGGTCTCCTTTACCTAGTCGCATTCTACTCGTCTAAGCTTACACTATAAGAGTATAACTACAAGATCTATAATAAAGAACTCCTTGCAATTATATAAGCGTTTAAAGAATTCTAACTAAAACTCTCCTTAGTAAAGCCTAACTAGCTAACTAAAGTCCTTACGGACTATTGTAACCTTAAGTACTTTATAACTATAAAGTAGCTAAACCAATGCTAAGTACATTAGAATAAGTTCCTTTTTGGTTTTAACTTTAAAATTATATATAGACTAGAAGTATAAGGTACTAAACCTAATAGCCTAATACGCCGCTTATAAGACCTTCCTTAGTCTAAAAATAACCCCTATAATTAGTTCCAATAATAGACAATCCTAAAAGTATAAAATTTAGCCCTAGGCATACTGCCTACAATAGAGCCAACTGTACCCTAGCTTTATACTATAGAACTAGAGTTACCTCCTAAAATTAATAAGCTTATTACTACGGTATATAACGCCTCTGTCGACCTATTACTATATTAACTTATTACCGTAAAGACCGCTGACGCCCGTACGCTGCCTACTAACCTCTAAAGCTTAGGCCAGATTAATATAGCAGCCTTAAAAGTAAAAGAAAACAGGCTCTATTATAGAGGCCGCCAA